>Ga0163150_10000022_pt1 | contig 286005 bp, 339 predicted proteins | sample OliLakLV19P2IB_FD_148628 | JGI IMG/M metagenome (GOLD analysis project Ga0163150, IMG submission 148628) | Freshwater microbial mat bacterial communities from Lake Vanda, McMurdo Dry Valleys, Antarctica - Oligotrophic Lake LV.19.P2.IB | ecosystem: Environmental > Aquatic > Freshwater > Lake >... | reverse complement strand
CGTTTCGATGGTGCGGTTAGCCGCATAGAAGAACGGGTTGAGGAGCTTACAGACCCCTTCGTCGGGCTCGGCCCTCTTGCTTCTTGGCGCCCTTCCGGCCCTTGCGGTGGGTCTTGTTCATCCGGTCCCGACCCCAGCCCTCACTGGTCGTAGCCACGGCCTTCTTCTTGGCTCGGTCTTCTTGGCTCACTTGGAGCGAGCCTTCTTTGGTTTGACGACATCCCCGCAACGGGCACAGACGAGGCCAATCGGGGTGTCGTTTACCGTCGTGTGGGGGCAACGGGGCTTCTTCATCGGACAGATCGGCAGGGGTTCGGGGGGCGGGAGGCAAGTGAAGCAGGTCGGGATGGCGTAGCACCTACGGGCTTGTTCGACGAGCTTCCCGCATGAATTACACCGGATCGGGAAGAGGAAAACGTTACCCACGTGGCTTCTCGGCGTCTTCTGCCCAAGCTCGTAAGGTGACCCCACGGGCCTTCCACCCACACTTCTCTGAGCAGAAGGTCTCGATCCACCAGGGGTTGTTGTGGGTGTTGCGCCACGTCGGGGTAACCTCGATGCAGGTTCCGCATTCGCAGGTGAAGCGCTTGAACGACCCGTCGTTTGGATCATCGTTGTTGAACGGGCGGGGCTCACGGGGCTCACCCTCATTCAAGCTCTTGAATAGCTCCTCAGCTCGCTCCCATTGGAGTCCGGTCAAGAGGTCTTGTGGGGCGTGAACGTCCGCCACCATGGCAGCAAGGGCAGCGAAGATAATCGGAGCGTCCTCGTCATCCCACGCCTTTTGAAGACGGGGTGCAGCCTTCTCCAACCGCTCCACGAGGGCTTCGAGGGGCATCGTGGGTACCGGGCCGAGAATCTTGTCCGTGACCTCAGTGAGTCGGTGGTGAAGGTCCCTCTTGCCTGGCGGGTCCTCCGTGACGGACGGGGCGATGGCACATAGGTCCATCGCGGTCCGCCGGCCGACGAGCATGACGAGCAGTTCGGCTATTTCGTTCGGTGGGCGATAGGCCGTCACCCTTGCAGCCCCTCTCGGATGACGACCTTGGAGACCCTTCTACGGGCTCTTCGGGTGGCCTTCTTCGCCCCCCATTGCTTCGGGTGACAGGAGGACTGGGTCCCCGAGCCGTCGAAGTAACAAAGGCGCCCTACCTCTTCGGGTTCGCTGTTGTCGGGGAGGGCGTTGACGTGGGTGTGGCTCTTGATCCCGTTCAAATCGAGGGCTCCACCAGAGAATAGCTTGCCGTCGACCCGGTGCTGGAGGAGGCTGTTCCCACCTTCATAGCTGGTGACCAGGAACCTCTTGGTGTTCTTGGCGACCGCGAGGAAGACCCGGAACAAGACGATGGTACCGGCTTCCCCGGTGAGGTAGGAGCCGAACGGGTCGAGATCATGAATGGCCCCACCCGGTGACGTGGGGTCAAAGAGGAGGCACTCGGACAGCGGCGTCGAGAGGTGCTTGGGCTTCTTCATGAGGGTGCTGCGTCCCAGACAGTTTGGAGGGCTTCTTGGACAAGTTGCTTCGGGCCAATGCGGGTGAGTCCCTCTCGTTCTTTCATCTGCCATGCGACCCACTCTTTGAGGGGTCCGATGGGGATGAGGAACCAACCGTCGGGGCTTGTGAAGCCGATCGCACGGGACTTTGGGTCATCCTTAGCTTGGCAGGAGGGCCGCCCGTGCTTGTGTATTTGTTCTCGGAGAGCGTCCAGGAACCTTTCAAACGAAGGGGCGTAGGTGACGTCCATCGCTAATCCACGACCCAACCGGCAGTGACGAGGTCTTCCAAGGTCTTGAAAGTTGAGACTTTAGGGGCTTCCGGTGAGGCATAAAAGCTGGGCCCGATGCCGATGTTGAACTGCGCTTGGATGACGGGATCGACCTCCCCGGTTGGTCTCTTGAAGAGCAAGCCGCATCGAAGGGGTTTCGAGTACAGGTTCTTCATGTGGAGCCTGGTCATCTCGGGCCAAGGCCTCGAACGGATGTCGTGGCACTCACGGGCGATCTCTTCGGAGGTGAGCTTACGGTTGGCTATCTCTTTCCAAGCCTCATCCCTTCGGAAGTTTGGGAGCCAGTAGCTCATGGGAATTTGCGTTGCTCCAGGAGGACCCACGTGCCGTTCTCACGACGGAACGAGGATAGAGCGTCGTTGCCAACGACCAAGGCCACCGTGTTCTCCAAGGTGGGGCCGTCAATCTTTCGGAGGGCTCCTTCGGGGGAGTCAGCCTCGACCGCCTTGGGAAGGATGGTACCACCTGAGCCACGGAAGCCGACCTTGAACAGGCTCACAGCTCGTACTCCCCGAGGTCCAGAGGCCCCTTCGGCTTGAACGGTGCGCCTTTTTGCCTCTTGTCGTTGGGGTCCCAACCTGACTTGAGGGCGTACTCGATGGCCTTCTTGACGTCCTTGGGGCCGAGGGTGCTCTTGAGCCCCGTATGCTCTTCGTCGTAGTCGTTCTGGAGGGTGTAAGCCTTGGAAAACAGGTGCATTTGGAAGACGCCCCCGTGGGGACCGTTGGCTTGAACGGTGAGGACGAGTCCAGGGCCAGACGTGCCGATGAGGCGGCCTTTCCCTGAGCCGACCATCCAACGGAAGGGGTGCGGTCCTCCCGGCGTGTTGACGACGATCTTTCGGGTCTTCTTGGAGGGGATGGTCATGGGCTCTTCGTCGGTGGTACTTGCCGGCTGGCGACCCAGCCGGCGTTGAAGGCGTCGAACATCAGCTTGCGAACCGGGACGGGGAACGCCTCACCCATCACGGCTTCGAGGTGCGCCTTGTACGCCGTCCTGTAGGGCTCGGTGAACACATGTGCATTCTTATGTGGGCGTTTGGCTTCTTTGAATCCGGCGTTCACGTGTACTTCTCCGGGTGCTTCTCTTCCGTGTGCTGCGAGTAGCAGTTGCCGCAAACGAAGCTGGTACAGAAGATACACCCCCAGTCGTTGTCGGGCTTGAGCTGGGTCTTGCCGGTCTCTTCGTCTTCGACCGTCTTCATGGGGAGGGGGGCTCCTTCGGGCATCGGGCCGCCTTGGAGGTAGGCTCCAAGCTCTTCGGCAGTGGTTCCCTCTTTGATGACGAGGACTTCGGGGAGGTCAGGTCTCATGGGCTCGGATGTCCCCCACGACATCTTGGACGATGCGTACACCGTTGAATGATGAGGCTACGATCCCTTCGGGGAGGGCCTCTCCCGTGTTGACCTTGATGTAGTAGCCCTGCTCGTCCTTCCCGATGCCGACGCCTCGGAGCCAGGGCGGGACGCTGGAGGCCGTCAATTGATGCTGGAAGGCTATCTTGATAGCCCGGACTTCATCTTGCGTCATTTGCGGGAATACATCCGGTGGGTTGAGGTTGGTTCAGCGGCTCGGATCTGGTCCCACGTCGTGGAACGTCTTGACGAGGGATCCAGACCACCACTGTTGACCGCATCCTATGCACTGAATACCCCGGTAGCCGCCGTCACCCTCCCAATGCCAGGGCTTGATAGCTCCCCCACACTTCGGGCAGATCATGGGGCAGGCTCCGATACTCTCGAACCTGGAATCTGGTTGGCGAGATAGTGGACCGTCACTTGCCCTTCTCTTTCTCTTGCTTCAAGCGGGCGACCTCGGCCGTGTTCTGGGTACTCCACTTGGAGCTACTGAGGCGAGCACTCTTCCCGCTTGCCTTGGGTTCCAGGCGGCGATTCCAGGAGACGGTCTGAGCTTCGAGTAGCTCCCGGATCTCCGCCTCGGTCCCGTACGAGACGTGCTCGTAGGTCGTGAGGGTGTTCTTGCACCGCCAACGTTCACCATCGAGCTTCTCAACCTCAAAGCAACCGATGACAATCACAGGACCGGAGGTCGAGCGTAGCTTCGCAGATGCCTTGTACAGGCCGTGTTTGATCTCCAGGGTCTCATCTGAAGCCGAGCTGGCGATCTCCAGCGTGCGAAGTGCCTTCGGCCAGGTCGCCACTTCCCTCATGACGCTGGGGAGCAAGACGGGTTCGCGAATGGGGTGGTGTCGTTTCTGACAATCGTGATGCTCGACCTTTCCGCAGGTGCTTTACGGGAAAGTGTACATTTCCACGCACTTGAAGTCGGGCGTGGGTGACTCCGGCGGCCGAGGTGAAAGAGCCCAAGAAGAAGAAGGCGTGAAGTTACGGGGCCCTAAAAGCCCAGGTAAGAGCGCCTGAGACTCCTTTGATAGGCAGACCTCGTTGTAAACCCAACGAGGTCTTTGCCATGTCGGACGCCGTGCGAGAGTTTCAAGATGCCCTCATCGTCGAGCGGGTCGTTCTGGCGGCCAAGGGCCCGACGTTCGTTGCGCGTACCGCCTCGGCCGAGAGTGCCGACAGCGAAGCCGCAAAGGCGACGTCCCGCACCGACCGCTCCACGCACGACACGGTCGTCGAGTACGCGGTGCGCACGATGATGAAGGGCAAGAGCCCGACGTCGGCCGCGAAGGACACCGTCAAGAAGCTCTCAGGATCCGAAAACATGTTCTTCGGACCGGGCATCACCCTCATCGACCCGAAGACCCTCGAAGGGGCGCTCTGGGATCGGATGGTCAAGTTCACGGTGGATCGCGTCCATCGTATCAAGCCCGGCATGGAGCATTACGCTCTTGACGGTACGATTCAGCATTTCAACCAGGCGCCTGGCCTTCGTGCTGAATTGAAGAAGAGGGTCCTCGCCAAGGCAGGCAACCTCTTTCCGAACGACGACGCGAAAGGCGTCTAGCTCCGGCGTGAGGCACTTGGTCGCCCAGACCGCACACTTCACGAGCGTCGCCTTGTCGCCCGGCTTCTTCTCGACAGGAGCGTACAGCGAGTTGAACTTCTTGAGGTCGGCGGTCGCGCCTTCCCAGTAGTTCGTCGCAGCAGAGGCTATCCTGGAAGTCGCGCAACGTCGTCATGTCACTCCCCGAACCAGGTGGCCAAGTTTCTGGCGGTCCGAAGGGCGCTCTCAAAGCTGTCGAAGGAGAAGGACGCGGCCCCGGAAGACGCCTTGTCCGACGTCATCCAGCAGTACAAGCGGACTTTGCAGGAGATTGTCGATAGCACTGCCCCGGAGCACTTCAGCTACGAGGGCATCAAGGTCGAGAACAAGCAGCACCTCTCCGATGAGAAGTGCCGAAGCGTTCTCTCCGGCCTCGACTACCTCAACGAACCGCGGGGAGGTTCGTTGAGTCAGGGTCGGGTGAGACCGTGCTCCACGAGTTTGGTCACTACATCCACCTCAACTACATCAACGGCGCGGCTGCCGAAGTGTGGAACGAGCCTTGGGCCGGCGTGGCGGACCTCGCGGATCCGCGCAACCGCGACCAACGCGATAACGCAGACCGGAAGAAGAAGCTCGACGACCTGGAAGTCGTGACCGATTACGGTAAGACGAACGAGCGTGAGGGAGGCTCGGGCGCCGCCATGAAGATCATGAAGGTCTCGGCCAAGTACCGGATGCAACGCACCCTGTCGTTGTCGGGGCTCTACGGAAAGGCGGTCATGCGACTCGCCGAGGGGGAGAAGACCATGGGAAATCCCGTCGATGACTTCAAGGATGCGATCGTATTGGGCTGCCTACTTCGCTCGCCTGGAGAAAAGGTGCGTCCGGTACTATACCGAGAAGCGAAAGGTCGCCCTACGTGACCCGTAGCGCCAACACTCCACGTGGGTTCAAAACCGAAAGCGCACACGACCAGACCCCCACCCCATTCACCGTGTACGAAACCTCCGCTACTTCGCCAAGAAACTCCCCCTGACACACACCGAGGATGATGACCGGCTCGTCCCCGAAGTGACAAGGCCCGTAAAGAGGTGGTACGACGCCCGAGACGGCTTCTCAACCATGAGGATGTTCTCCCCCTCGGATCCGATGATGTAGCAAGGCTGCCCAGGTTCCTTCTCGTAGGCGACTGACCCGTTATGACCGCCACACTTGAACAACCCTCGAAGGTTCGGCTCCATGCGTAACAGTGACACCGACCAGACACGAGGGTGTAGATCCGTACCGTGACGGAGCCCACCGATGGTGATGACGACCCGCTCTCTTTCCTGAAGCCCTCAACCCCCAAGCCCAAAGACGCACCCGACGACTTCGACGACAACGCCCGCGATTGCTGCCCTCCACCAACCGTCGAGAAGCTCGAATGCAGCACCCACCCGTGATGTAGCCCGCGAGAGCGACCTCACACCCTACGACCCCATGGGAAACGAGATCCGTACGAAACTCATCCTCGCTCACGCTCGCAAGCTCCACGACCTCTTCAACCCCCTCTGGAACACTGGCCACTTCGGCTTCGGCTCCCGACACCATAACCTCGACAACCGAAGGAACGGAAGCGAGCGGGCCTCGCTCTTCGACGCTCCACCCAGGACGAACCGGCGCCGGTCGTATCCCCCGTGGCCCCCGAGGATAGGTGAAACCAACCAAGTCCACAGGCGAACGAGGCAACACAGCCGAAGAAGAAAGAACACGCCCATGGCCAACCCCAAAGTCACCTACCCGTTTGAGCTAATCGGCCCACCCTGTACAAGCGCCCTGGAGTGCTCACCCAAGTCCTGACCATGAAGACCCCCGAGAGAGAAGCAGAAGCCTTCCTACGCTGCTCTGAGTGCCACCATGAGACAGGAAGGATGCCCGCCTCAGAGAAGCTCGCTTGGGCAAACCGAACCATCGAGAGAACCCATCCAGAAGCGTGCCAGCAAACACGCCGGCCGGCGGGTATTCGCAACGTCGTTCGTCGTTTGCTTGAGCACGACGACGCTATCTCAACAAAACTTGCCGCGTTCGCCAAGGAGGATCAGCAGCCAAGGAACGAATACGTGAAATACCTGGCTAAATACCCCAGTTGGCAAGAGGCATCCAAGACTTGGCAAAAGGAAAAACAAGTTCCACCCGACGACGTCTTCGGCGATCGGAAGCGTCAACCCGAATACAAGAAGTTCATCTCTGATCATCTTGAAGGGTGGGCGGCACCTGGGTTATGCCTTGGTTTCACCCAGACAACACCTGAGTTTTTCACCCAGACAACAGCCCGAAGGGCTAAGAGAAGGGTAGGATCCGTCCCCACTGGAATGACCCTCAGACCCCCGTAAACCAAATGCGCGTTCATGAACGTTTGGTCATTTCCTTGAAACAGTTATTGAATCAAGAGCCGTACCAAGAGGCCCGTCAAGAAGGGGGCCAGTTCTTCATTTGAATTTCCCGGCACGAGGCTTGATTCCGGGTGTCTTTCTGACCCCGACGAAAGACAACCCCCGAGTTCTTATGGTTGGTGTAGGTAGGCGATGGAAGCGAGGTCGAACAAACGATGGACAAGGACAAGTTGATTGCTGCGTGGGTGGAGCAGAACAAGCTCCTGGAGAAGGTCGAGAAGGCCTTGGAGGTGACGAAGATCAAGCGGAGCGCCCTGGCAAAGCAGGTCTTCGATGCGGCTGGAAAGGGCCCTCACATGGTCGAGGGTCGCTCCATGCTCATCCTGAGCCGTGGAGAGACGTACTTCTTCAAGGCCGAGCGTGAAGGTTCTGAGTCGTCCCCTTCCGGGAATGGCTCAGAAGAGAAGCTGGACGCCCTGGTAGCGGTCGTCACAGAGCCGTCGGGTATCCCGTCCTCTGAGATTGCGAAGCGGATGGGTTGTGAAGTAGGTCCGAAGCTGAGCGACCTGATCAAGACGGCCCTCACTTCGGGGAGGATCACGAAGACGGGGGAGCGGTCGAAGACCAAGTACCACCCGGCCCAGCCCTCCTGAAAGGGAACGATGGGCCTTCACCAGATCGTGGTCTGGGGTTACCGCTGCCTTCGTTGCGATGGGGAATGGGTGCCGAAAGGACTTGAGCTGGAGGAAGACGGCTCGAAGCCGGAGGAGCCCTTTCCAAAGCCTTCTATATGCCCTCGTTGCTATAGCCGGCTTTGGGACACGCCCCGAAGGTACAAGATGCCCAAGAACGCCGCTCGCTCCCGAGGCAAGAAGTCTTCTTGGAAAGACCTCCTGAAGGCGAGCCAGAAGGTGTAGGCTCCGAGCCTGCGTTGAGACAGAAGAGCCGGACCCCCCGTGAGGAGGCCCGGCTCTTCTGTCTCTCAAGAGGCCCAGCCTTCTCGGAGCTTCGCCAGCCTCACCTGGGCCTTGGCGCTCAGGCCGCCTTCTTTACGTTGCGGAAGATGGAGATGACGTTGGCGCTCTTGGTCCCTTCGTCAAGGAGGGCGTCGAGGGTCTCGTAGGTCATGTTCCACACGGGCGTAGAGGCAGACAGCTTTGTCTTCGCCGGCCTCTTGTTTCAACTGATTTCTTTCCGAAGAGAGAAGATAATTTGGGGTACCTCAAAAGAGACCCACGGTTCAACGGAAACCTCTCATTTCTGGCTCTCAGTTGGAGCCCCGCCAGGCTCGTCGGTCGTCCCCGAGGGCAACCATGGCAGCGTCGTAGGCGTCAGCGATCTTGATGGCCAGGAAGGCCTTGCGGAACGGACCACGCCTTGAGCCTACGCCCCTCCTTGGTTCGGAGGTTCTGGGGCGGTAGCCCGATGAGGGCCAGAATCCGGTCGAATCGGGTCTTGCTCATGATCTAGGAACACCCGAGGACGCTCGGATTCAACCCCTTTTTGGGCACTAGATCCGAAAAGTCACGTTTTCGGTTGCCTAGCTACCACGTGGGAAAGGCCCTGGAAATGAGAGGTTTTCGAGCTTCGCGCCCTACAGGAAGGGCACCCTTTGGGGCAGGCTCGCTACGCTCGAATTTCTCTCATTTCTGGGTTGATTCCGAGCGAAGCTCTGTGTTTACCAGAAGAAGCGGATGGCCCCCTCCCGAAACGGGAGAGACCCAGACGAAGTAGTCCGGGCTTCGGGGAGATCCGTTCAGAATCCGGCGTCCCGGACGGATCTCCCCGAAGCGTCCCTACTCCGTCCGGTCAAGCCTCTCTGAGAGCTTTCCTACCGTCCGCTTCGTTTCAGGAACACCTGAGACGCTCGGGATTCAACTCGAAAATAGCGAAGCCCGCTGCGGACACTCGGGGGGGCAAGGTCACGACAGCGGGCTTCTTACTCCCGAAGGAGCTACCTACTCTACACCGGAGCGAGCCACTGCGAAGCGCCTACGCTCGGCTTCACGTGGAGGTACTTCGAGGTGGTTGCCACGGAGGCGTGACCAAGGCCCTGTTGGACGACGTGGAGGGGAGCCCCCCGGTCCATGGCATGGGTCGCATGAGCGTGCCGGAGCCAGTGAGGCGACAGGTCGTCCAGGCCGACCTTTGATGCCGCCTTGTAGATAGCCTCCCTAGCGGCCCGGACGCCCAGGGGGCGCCTCCCCCACCGGGAACAGAAGAGCGGCTTACTCGGGTCAACCTGGTGCCCCTTGGTAAGGGTCATGAGAAGGTCGGCTACTGCCTGGGGGATCAGGACGGTTCGGGTCTTGGTGCCCTTACCAAGGACCGTCACATGACATCCCCTCAAGTCGGACCCGAGAAGGCCACAGGCCTCGCTGATACGAAGACCGCTCACGTACAGAAGAACAACAAGGGCATGGTCACGGCCGCTTGCGGCCCGGCATAGCCCTTGTATCTGACCTTCATCTAACAGCTTCTTGTGTAGGGTACTGGGCACCCGTACGCACCTAATAGCCTTACCTACGTTGACGGTTGTATAGCCCGTCCTCCAGGCCCATGAGAGCAGGCTCTTGATGGTGCTCACCAACCTAGCCCTGGTAGCAGGCTCACCCTTCACGTGTGTTTGAATGTAGGTGAGCACGTCCTTGACGGTTGCCCCTCGCAAGCCTTGGGGGAGAGCGGCCATGAAGGCCTGAGCTACAGGCTCGTACACTCTCATGGTGCTCTCAGGTCTCCCTTGTAACCAGAGCTGCATGAGTTCTGCGTCATTCGATGCACCTGAGAGGTCACGGTCCATCCCTGGAGAACACGGCAGGGGTGCCCTGAATCAACTGGCACGATTCCTCAAAAACCCCTCAGGACCAGGGGGTGTCAGGTGGCATACATATTTCCTGTAAAAATAAAAACCGCTCGATTATTCCCCTTGACTATGGGAAATCGGCAAAAAGGGCGTATCGAATTAACACGGACATGTGGTCCGGCCGAGGGGTAATAGGACGTAACACCCGACGAATGACCTGACGAGCCCTAGAAATGAGAGGATTCCGACCAAACGCCCCTGACGAGGGCTCTTGCGCCTAGCCTTACCCCCGCGAGGCTCCCGTTTGACGGGTAACCCCTAAGAAATGAGAGGATTCCGAGCGCCCCGACCTTAAATTTTGGGTGCCGGTCAATTTTTGGAGCCCAGGAGCTAAACCCCCTGTCCCTGCCCGGACCTAAATTTCATAGCCCGGCTCATTTTTGAGGGGAAGGGGGTAATCCCCGGTGTACTCCCTGGCATGGGCTTCCCGACGATTCATGTACAGCTTCGGGAAGGGCAAGAAGACCCTCCGGGTCTGGACCGCTTCGATAAGGTCCGGCGTCTTCCTACGAAAGACTGGCCGCTCATCGTTATGTTTGGGTCTGGACCTGAGCAACTTCGGCTGCGGGACGAGACGCTTCACTCGTGGGCCGGGCTCGGGTACGAGGTCTTGGCGGACCAGACGATGGACTTGGATTGGTCGGGACGAAACCCTGGGGAATACTAGGGACCATGCCTTGGCGCTTGACGTATCCTGGGGTCCGAGACGCTCACTCGACGAGCGGCTACGCCGCTCCGTCGTGGCACACGTTTGACCGGAGAGTCTGGGAAGACGAGGTGGGTCGAATCTTGGAGCTGACCCATCCCTTCGGATCAAAAGAGTACAGAGTGACGCTCATGAGCCCGTCGGGTGGGCTTCTTGTCCTTCGCGAGGGCCGTTCATGGCAGCCTCTTGTGGCCGGGGTGATGAATGAAGCCAGGAAGCTCTCACCTGGTGAGGTAGGAGAAAGCTTCCTTGAGAAGGTACCGAAGACTTACCACGTGAGAACTGGAGATGCTCACCCACGGGACCTAGAAGAAGCCGATCTCTTGTCTTCGAGAGTCCAAGGAAGGGCTCCGACTCAACGGCCGTCTGGTCCTGGCTCTCATCCGTGAGGTCCGTCGTAGGCGAGCGGAGGCCGAACCTGCTCGGAAACCTCTCATTTTTGGCTCTGGGGTCTTAGAGGGCGGTATCTCTTTGAAGAAAAAGAGTAAGAAGAGGTAGGGCTCTCGGAAACCCCTCATTTTTGGCTCTCCGATCTCATTTGGTGAGTCACTTTAGACTCTCGGTGTCAGCGAGGGGGTGGGTTTGGTTGGAAACCTCTCATTTTTGGCTATGGGGCGCAAGATGGCAAGTCAGCACGACATAGCCCAAGGGCTCACTATCTTGAACGGGTACAAGCCTGACGGGGTGACGTGGAACTGCGATGCTCAGCATGACGTACTTCATGCGACAGGTCCTCGACCGGAAGACCTCTCTGAGGCACACAAGGGGGAGCTGGGGAAGCTTGGCTGGAGATGGGACGAGACGCTGGAGAGCTGGAGCACGTTCACGTGACGACGCGTCAAACGAATCTGAAGACATGGGCGGCCCATGCTTCGGATTCGCAGATTTTGGATTCGTACGAGAAGGCCGCTGCGAAGGGCGGAAAGGGCTCAGCTCGGTATCACATTTTTGAGTGGGAGATGATCCGACGCGGACTACTACCCAACCCAGGCGACACGTCCACCGTCTCCCTGGTGCAAGCGCTGCAAAGCCCACCATTGGAACAGGTGTCCTCGGTGACAGAAGCCAAACTCAAAAGAGCCAAGGACCTAGCCGCTCGGAGGGCTCTCGAAGTCTACGGGGAGGTTCTCCAGGACGAGCTGGAGCGGTCGGGGAGCGAACGGGCCACCTTCACCCCCTCAAAATGCTTCTTGACCTGCACCGCAAGGATTCGGAGACTCGGTAGTTCGTCCAACTCGTTCATGGGGCTCGCTCTTAGAGAGGGGCTTCCTCCCCGCCCTAAAGGACGGGGTTTCCGCCCCGGATATCCGATGAAAGAAGGCAGCAGCTTGGGTCTTCATGTTTGGAGGAACACGGGAGGGCTCTCGGATTCAACTCCACCTACATACGAAAGGTAAAAATGGCCCTACCCCCATTTTTAAGCCTTCGGCTTAGGTGGTTCGCAAGGGGTGACACCCCAGGCGGACTTAGCCCACACGGCTTCGAGGATGAGGTACAGAAGGCCCGCCACCCCTTGAACGAGGAAGAGGGGCTTCCAGATGGGGGCCGCCCCTGAGACACGTAGAAGCGGAAAGAGGGTCATGGTCGAGACGAGCAGGTAGGTCCCGGTCTTCCCGATGGTTCTTTTGGCTGCCACTGAATCATCAGGAAGAATCCCGTAGTTGACGTCATGCCAAATGCGCTCGTGAACGAAACCGAAGGCGCTGGTCAGGACAGCGAAGACGACCAACGGCTTCCACAGGATCATCCGAGACAACCAACCTGAAGCTGCGAGTTGGAAGGTCAGGACTTTGGCGAAGGATCTCCAGTAAGCCGATTGAGCGGAGCGGTCCGGCTCCCAGGGTTCTCGGCCCTTGGCTCGGTCCCACATCCTGAAACCCCAGAAGAACGCCGGGTAGACGATGGGCTCGAAGTGAAGGACAAGGAAGACGGGGATGAGTTCGGGGACCCCAAGGAGCCAGGAGAGGAACGGGAACACTACGTCTTCGATAAGCTCCCAGATGAGAGCTACCCAGAAGAACCGTCTTCCGTGTTTCTTCCCTAGGGCTTTGAGGTCCCGGTAGACCTTGGGGAGGTTGACCTTCTCGGAGACCTCGTTGATGAGCCAGCGGATCAAGCGTCCTCCAACTCTTCGTCGTCAGCCCACGCGATGTCCTCGTGGTCTACGTCCCAGCCGGCATCGGCTGTGGCTCGGATGAGGGTCCTCATAGGGTCCTCTCCGGCCGGAACGAACTTGGAGATCCAAGCGAGGAGTCGGAGTCCGTCGGCTTCGGCATGACGGATGGCGTTTCGGTCAGCCCCCGCTTGCATGAGCGGCTTGGGGTCTTTCCAGTTGGCGTGGGCCTTGAGAGCCCGCTCGTGAGCTTTGACAGCCTCATCGTACTTCCAGATGTCTGCGAAGTCGGAGCGCTCGGGAGCCTTGGGGGGCTCCGGTTTCTTGTTGGGCTTCTCGGCCTTGTAACCGTAGAGCTTCTTGACCGCAGTGAACTCGTCTCGGGTCAGAGCCACGGAGCCCTGGATAGCTCCAGATCCGAGGAGCTGCATCATCATCGAGGCTCGTGGGGTCGTGACGAGTGAACCGCTGAGTCCGTTAGTTGTGGGACGCTTCATAACCCAAGCTCCTTCTTGCGTGTCTCAGACATGGTCCACCCGGCATCGAGCGCTTTCTTCTCCCACGCCTGAAGGCCTTTGGGTTTGACCGGGAAGACGCCACCCCATCCACAGTGGTAGCAGTTGGCCTCGGGGCACGGGTCCTCGAAGGACTCACCGTGGGTTTCCCCCGTATCGTCATTGCAGTCGCAGATGAAGCCCATGCAGGACTCGTGGCGGCGCTCGTTGCACTTCAGCCCCCCGCCTTTCCCGTGCTCGTTGGGCAGTGCTCCACACTTGGGGCATTTGAATTCGATCTTCATGGCTCAGTAATCTTCCGGCAAGAGGAAAGTGGTAGCAGAGCGGTCCCCGGTATCATCGGCGGCCTCGGTGATGATCCATAGGGTCTTCCCCTCGGATTTGTAGACGCTCATGAGGCGGGAGCCGTCTTTGAGGGCGTCTTCGTTGGCGGCCTTGTCGTGGGTATCGACATCACCCCAATCGCCTTCCACGTGCCGGGCGAGGCAGCGAGCCATGAAGGGGACCTCGAAGGTCTCGGTAGCTCCGGGGGTACCGACGATCTGTCCTGTCTTGAATTTCATGCGGCCCTCTTCATGCCGGCGAGGCAGTGTTTGCAGTCGACCATGGCTGGGATGGTGTTCATGATGACGAGGGCGTTCCGCTGGAAGGCGGCGTAGCCGTTCTCGCAGTAGGGGACGAGGGCCGCTCCGTCCTGCTTGGTTCCGGGGACGCCGTAGTGAATCGCTTTCACTTGCCGATCCCTTCGTAGACGGCGAAGAGGAAGCCCTTGCCGATGCCAGCCTGCATGTCGGTCTCAGCTCGGACCATGACGTTGACGCCATCCTCTTCCGTCACTTCGCCGGTCACCGGGTTGATGACGGCCTGCTTGGACGCCGTCACCGTGTAGACCTCGATCCCATATGTTATGAAGGTCCGGCAGTTGCGGACCCGACGAAGGAGGTTCTCAGCTTCGGAGACGGTCAGATGGAGAACTTGGGTCTGGACGAGGTCGGCGGGGTTCATGTTGGAAGAACACGGTGGGTCCGTCAGGATTCAACCGGGTTCTTCTTTTCTTTGAGGGTTTTTAACTCAGCCTCCAAGTGTGCGATACGCTTGTCGATGTCGCAAAACCCGAACTTCTCCGTAGATGGGGGTCCGTCTTCGTTCCACTTGTCGTCGTCTTCGAGGATGCCTCGGATGCGGCGAGCCGCTCGTTTGCAGACGGTACAGCGCCAGATCCGAGTGTCTTCCCCGACCCTCTCAAGGACCCACTCGTGGTCTATGCTCACGGGCCGACCATCTGTTCCCAGCGGGAGATGACTGCTTGAGCGTAGGGGATGGACGGGAGGCCGTAAGCCCCTAGAGCGTAGAAATCGTTGATTTCGACGACCAGCGTTTGACCTTGATCCGTCACACCCAGATCGAGGGAAAAGGCGACAGGTTGATTCTTGAAGGCCCGGAGGCAGTCCTCCGCCACCTTGAAGTCAGGGAGTTTGGTGAAGTCTCCTCGGTAGTTCTTGCAGCCGATGATGAGGCCGTCGTGGATGAAGAGCCGGTACTCAGTGATGAATTCGACGACATCGGAGGCGAGGATTTCAAAATCGTCCTCGAAGCCGGCGGTCTTGATGAGGTCTTTGACCTCTCCCGATGTGACGAACCCCGTGAAGGCCTTTTGAACTTTCAACGGCTTGATGAAGATGTGCCGGCCCTCTTCCAAGCGGTAGCGGACCTCCTTCATCGTGGTTGTGCTTCTTCGTCTTTGGCGACATAAGGGACCGTATGGACCCCGAGCATGTGGCAGCCGTACCAGAACGAGTAGGCGGTCTCGTTGATGAATTCGCCATTCTTTTCTGAACGTAAGCTAGGTCGATCATGGGTTAGGTCTTGTTGGGCTTGATCATGGTTGTCGGTCTTGGGGTTTAGAGAGCTGGGAGTCAGAGCTGAATCTCGGTGTTACCGAGAGTGAAGCGGGAAGTACCTTCCCACACGCGGCCATTGTAGGACACGTGAGCGACGGGCTTACCGCTGTCCTCGATGATGCCCGCCTTGGGGTCTCGGTAAAACGTGGTCGAGGAACGATCGTTCCAATAGGCTCGGACTTCCGCGCTGGCGGCTGCGAAGGAGGCGACTTCGACAGACTTCTTTTTGGAGAGGTGAACGAGCATGAGGCTAGAACACGGGAGAGGGGTCAGGAATTCAACCCTCAGGTTGAAACTCTTCGTCGATGACGGGGGGCTTCACCTTCTCGATGGTGGCAAGTCTCATCTGACTGATGGCCCTGGGTTCATCGAATTGAACCTGGATGCCCCCCTTGGGGTTTCTGTCCCAAGCGAGCCTGTTTCTCACGACCTGCTGGAGGTCGTAGGCGGCTCGGAAACGGTCATCAACCTTCTCGTTGTGGATGCCATGAGAGCCGCTGCGAGGGTGGCCGGCTTCTCTCTTGGCGATGTCGAGGCCGATCCTGATGCGGTCCCGTGTCTCCTCATCGAGTTTTAGGTTTCGGTCGTAGACTTGAAGAACCTCCTCGAACTGGCCGATCCCGATCCGGCTGTAGAGGTCAAGTGCGTCCGTGAGGATACGGGCTTGCTCTTCGGTGACGGTGAGGTTGTACTTGGTGGTCATTGGTTTAGTCGTCCTAACTTCGTTCGTTCTTCCCAGGCTGCCTTGACCATTTCGATCAGGTCTTCAAGAGCCCCTTCTTCAAGAGCCTTTCGGTATTCCTGGACCTTGTGGTGGGATTCGCCGTGGCTGATTGCGTCTTGGAGGGTGGCTTCTCGATTGGGTGATCGAAGGATGTCCTCCCCCTCCGCGAACTCCACGAGTGCCCGGAGGGCGGCTTGGATAGCGGCCCTTGGGTGGCAGCTTGAATCCAGGAGGGCGGCTTGGATAGCCTCATAGGCGGCAGTTTCGAGGTGGCTCATAGAGTCTCTTCCCTTGTGCTTGGAGGCAGCCAACGGTGCTGTGACCTTTTGATACGCCCTTCGGCAGTTAGGACGAAGAGCAGGATTTCAGTAGCGGTGTTGAGAGCTGAGGCCTCGTCGTCGCCCATGGAATCTGGGGTGAAGGCGGTTTTGCCGTTGACCCAACATTCGTTTTCACGGAGGAGTTTGGCTTTGGGGCGGACGAACTTGTCTCGGTTGAGGCCGGTGACTTTGGCCACCTTGTCTGCGTTGGCTCCGATCTCTAGACCCACGATGATCATTTCGGCGATAGCTCGCCTATCTTCATCCTCCCAGGTGTCGATTGCCTCAATGGCTCGGTCGATGCGGTCCCAACCCTCTTGGGTGAGACCCCACCCGACCTTTTCGACGTAGGCTCGACGAGCTATTCTGGTTTCAACGGGGTTCACGGCTCCAGCCTGTTGTCCGTCTTGGGGTCCCGCTTGAGGATGTGCTCGGGCTTGCACTTGAGGGTCTTCTTGGAGACATCCATTTTTACGTGAACCAGGAAGGTCTTGAGGTCGACCTTACGAACCGTACCGAAACGGTCCCCCCTCATCCACTGGTCGGTTCCTGGGTGAAGCTGGACACGCCTCCCTTCCGGGAACTCTGTGCGGAACTTGAGCCAGGGGCACTCCGTCGTGGAGTGGGCTCGGGTTGGGCTCCCGAAGCATTTGCAGGGGGAGTCAACGGTGGTTCCGTTGGTGTCCCGGTGAACGATGACTTCGGGGATCTTCATGGGTTTCTTGTTTGCGAGGAGCTTTGCTTGACGGATGGTATCGAGGAGGAAGCATCAAGGCGAGGTCTAAGGCTTTGTCGAAGTCCCCGGTTTGGATGGCCTCTACGACCAAGGGGCGAAGGTGAGCTTCCAAGGCCGTGTTGGCGGCATCTAGTTCTTTCCTTGCTTTGCGGTAGCGGGCTCTCAGTTTTTCGAGGGTCTTCATTGATGACCGTGACCTTCGTGTTGTGTCACCGAGAGACCCAGACGATGATCTGAGTCTCAGGGGCGAGAGCAGCGAGGTAGGCCCACGCTGCTCGTTTGGAGATCATGCCTTCAGGATCCTCGGACAACTTCTGCCACGGTACTTGGAGGAGCTGAGCGGCTGTAAGGACCGAGAAGCCACTTGAGGGAACCTCGTGACCCTCTTCGCATCCGGTATCCACAGCGGGGAGGATGCCTCGGACGTTGAGTAAGGTGCCCAGCGCTTCGATGGCTTCGGCCAGCTCGTGAGACGCATAACCACAATGGAGGTGAGTCGGACAGTAGAAGGACTCCGAGAATACATCTCGTATCGGGTAGATGTGCAACGAGATGGCCATCAGAAGGGGATCTCGTCGTCGCCCACGTCCGAGGCGGTCTCGACCGGAGCCGGGAGGGTAGGAGCCGAAGCGAAGTAGCGCTTGGCCTGGAAGTCCTCGAACGAACCAGAGAACGAACGAGCCGCCCGAGCGACCTGGAAGTCCTTGAAGGCCTTCATCGAATCCGCCTCAGCCGACAGGTAGTCGGCTTCGTCCTCGAAGCGCTCGTCAGCCTCCGGGTGAAGCTGGCCGGCGAAATGAACCGGGCACTTGTGCCACGTGTCCACGTCGGAGAGCGCCCAACCGTTACCGTGGCAGAGGCACTCCTCGACATCCGAAGTCGCCCAGCAACCCGAGTTGAACATCTGGTAGTAATCTTGGAGGCTCATGGTTGAAGAACACGGAAGAGGGTCTGAGATTCAACTACGAGTCTTCAAATTCGTAAATTTCGGTGTAGGGCTTCGTATGAGCCCGTGGCGGAAAATCAAGCAAAAGGTCCGAACCCAGGAAGATCACGTCGGGAAGGGTCGAGGTTTCACCTGGTGGATGGTACCGATCACGACGCTCCACCTGGAGTGTGGTCACACGAAGGTGTACCGGGGAGACTATGTTCCGAGTGAAAAGGCCCGGTGTTTCGCTTGCCTAGATACGCTCGAACCTTGTAGGGACGGGCTTCAAGAGGTGAGCAAACTTCTCGTGAACTCTGGTAGTTGACTCGGTCCAGGATGCACGTTGGTGGGTCTGCCAGTCGTCATCATCCTCGTAACTGAGGGTGAGTCGGCCTTGGCAGGCGTGCCCCATGTTGTCGAGAAAGTCCAGAAATTCCAATAAAGTGAGAAGAGGGCTCCGCCATCGAGCGGTGTCGAGCCCCTTCTGTGTGAGCTGGGGGCAATCGTAGTCTAGCTCATGGAGGAGTTCGTTTAGCTCCTGGATACGAGAAGTTTCCGGTGGCCGCCCCCGCCAGATGAGGGAGACGTGGTGCCAGTCGGCCATACCCCTTAAGACACCGAAGGCTACTTGCCTTCAATCGAAATCTCACGATTAAAGCGGTCTGGCACAGGAGTGAACCAGAACAGCTCGTGCGTTTGGAACCGAATGGGCTCGAACGGCTTGCGGGTCCATTCATCCACACCCTCTATAACAGCGAGGAACGAGTCAGCATCGATTTGAACGATGACCCAAGAGTTTAGAAGGCTGAGGACCTTCGCTCCAACCTTGAACCATTCCCCCGGCTTGTCGGTCGACAGGCCCCCTAGGAGAAGATCGGTCACTTGGTGTAAGACACCGGGCGATGCACCGGACATGGCAAGCCCAGTTGAAGGACGAGTTCACGAAGCCCTACTTTGTGAATCTTGTTGCCTACCTAAAGAGCGAGCGAGAGGACGGCCCGGTCTACCCTCCGAACGGGGAGGTTTTCACGGCGTTCGAGGAGACCCCGCTCGATCGGGTCAAGTGTGTCATTCTCGGACAGGATCCTTATCATGGGTCGGGTCAAGCCCACGGGCTATCGTTTTCCGTGAGATCAGGGGTGAAGATCCCTCCTAGCTTGGTCAACATCTACAAGGAGTTGGAGGCCGACCTTGGGTTGGCTCAGGTTTCTCATGGGCACCTGAAAGCGTGGGCGAGGCGGGGAGTGTTCCTGCTCAATACGGTCTTGACGGCTCGGCAGAAGTCAGCCAACTCCCACAAGGGGGCCGGCTGGGAGACCTTCACCGATCGGGTCATCTCTGTCTTGAGTGAGAGGGAGACCCCGATGGTCTTCCTGCTCTGGGGGAAGCACGCTCAGGACAAAGGGGGTCTCATCAACACGGCCAAGCACACGGTCCTTGCGGCTTCCCACCCGTCCCCTATGGGTGGGTCTGGGTTCCTTGGGTCCAAGCCTTTCTCGCAAGCCAACAAGGCGTTGTCACGGGCTTGGATCCCGCCTATCAACTGGGCTCTCCCTACGGACCCGGAGGAAGAGGTCCCGATGATCGACCCCGTCAAAGTGGAAGAGGCGAAGGCTCCTCCTGTGGGTGGGGACCTTGATACCCTTCTCGCCAACCTGGAGTTTGACGAATGAGCGCTAAGTTCACTGTAGTGAAGATCGACCCTGAAGGCAGCGGTGAGGACTACAGCGGCCACTTGGGAAAGGTGGTGACGGATGCGAGGCGTTGCTGCCCTAGGTGTACGGTCATCTTCGGGGCCATCGGAAGCAACACAGATTTCGGCCCTTTCATCACGGGGGAGCTGAGCCCGTTGAACGATGAGGCCCGAGCCATCGAGGCAGAGATCCAAGCCTTCGTCACGAGCCGCTTCGGGGCTCACCCGTGAGTTCTCTCGGCCCTCTCGAAGACATGCCCATCACCCTCGGCTCTCTCGAAGAGGGGGAGATGGTCTTCTCCGTGAAGAGCGGAGAGGTTCTCCGGTTCAAACCCAACGGGGACATCTACGTAAGGGGTCGGCTGGTCGAGAACGACAAGGAAGTCGTTGAAGCACTTCGGATCTTCCTGAAGGCCCCCGACCCCAAGAGCCTCAACGAAGGCCGTTCTAGGTTTGAACGGCTATCTGAGGGTTGACTCTTCGCTCCGGTGTTATAGGATGAGTCCCATGCGTGGCCTGCTCCTAGAAACTACAAAGAGTTAGGGTTTTCCCACTTTTTGTAGGCAATTCTAGGGAGTAGTGCGTCATGCGTCGTCCATTGAGTGCGGCCCAAGAGGCCGTAAAGGCGAAGGCGGAAGCTCGTCGTCAGCGTGAACAGGTTCAGGCCGCTCGGGAAGCCGAGGCAGCCGAGAAGGAAGCCAAGGTCCGCAAGGCCCTCTCGGAGAAGCCCAAGACCTTGGTGGAAAAGCACGGTCCTCGTTTCGACGGTCAGCCAACGGGGTTGGATCGAGCTTACTTGGAGATCCTGGAAGTCATCCAGGACAAGGCTCCTCGTTTGGCAGAGACCTCCACGTTGAACGCCTTCCGAGAGGTGGCGAAGCTCCCGTTCCTTCGATCCCCGGCTTCTTGGAAGCCGAAGGGGAAAGGCCGTGACACGCTCTTCCGTGGGCTCTGTGAGCACCTGTTGGCGAAGTACCCGATGCCCTACTTCCTGTGGTCGGCCTTCTTTGACGGGGACGCTCCGACCTTCGCTCCGTTCGTGGGGTTCGTTGCTGGGGGTGGCAGCGTCTTCGAGGCGGTCAAGAACGGCCTGCTTCAGATCCCGTTCACCAGGAAGATGTGCCACGACTTCATGAGCACGCCCTCGGATGGGACCTTCCTTCGGGCTCTCCGTCGAATCACTATCTTCTCTTTCGGTGGTACCGAGAGGTTCCTCAACGTATGGATGACCTCCCAAGCGGGACGGGTCCTCCACTCGAAGATCAACGAAGCCTTCTGGATGACGGTCCTGGAATGGTTTGGGAAGAACCTCATGGTCGATCCCAACCAGGTGAGCCCCCTTGTGGACTTCATCCTCTTTCGTCAGCGGCAGGACATCAACTTCTCGATGAAGGGTCGGACTGTCCTCGCCATGATCCGAGGTATGGAGGAGTGGCACGCAACCCTCTCCAAGGAGAAGGCCATCACGGGGACCCCCTTCAAGCCGAGCGGGTTCCGTCCCTTTGAAACGGCGAAGGGGTACCGAGACACCTTCGGAAATTACATCACGGAAGCCTGGCGGGTGACGGAGCTTCTCACCTCCAAGGCGTTGCTTGACGAAGGGCGGAAGCTCAACCACTGCGTGTACTCGTACTCGTGGTCCGTGGAGAAAGGGCAGACTTCCATTTGGTCGATGACCGCTGAGTCCCCTGAGGGCTCAACCCCCATGAAGATGGTGACCATCGAGCTTCGCAACGATATCCGCAAAGTTGTGCAGGTTCGAGGGAAGTACAACCGCAAGTCCACGGCTCGGGAGTTCCAAGTCCTCAAGGAGTGGGCAGCCTTGAACAACCTTGAGCTGTCTGGGTACTTGTAGGCTTTCAAATCCTTTGATGCCCTCAAGTCTGTTGATGACCTCCTCGCCTACAGCTTCTCGGCTCCGTTGGGTGTACTTCAGATCGACTCCGGTTCTTCCGTGGTTCCTGGCGGTTGGCCTTTCGGTCGCTGCGGGTCTCATGGCCGGTTGCGTTCTGATGGTCCTACACTGACCTACTAAACGACGTGAGCTGTAAAATAGTTCGCGGGTTTTTGGCGGTGTCTCCACATAGGATGCCGCCAAGGGCGGTCGCTCAGTATAACCCGCCCGATGGCAGAGTATTACTTCACCATCCCGTCCGTGACTCAGAGTGTCACCATCCACCCGATGACGACGTTCTCCCCAAGCAGCCAGCCTGTTGCCAGGAACGTCATCTCTGAGGATTTGCTGGGGTATGAGCAGCACGGAGATAAGCTTGTGCCGGTTCTCGCTTCAGGGTTCGATAGGGACGCCAAGGCTCGGGGGTGGCCCAGCTACCCCCGAGAGCAACGAGGCATCGCCCTTAGGGCTGGGACCATCGTAGCTTGGGCTCACGGCTGGCGAATCGATGGGGTCCACGACCTCATCTTCGAGGGTGGGCCGCATGTTTACCAGGGGTCGAACAAGCCGCTCCAGATCCAGCCGGCCAACAGGTTCACGAAGATCCTCGGGGATCACGCGGTCTTCCTGGTGATGGAAACGCACGAGCCCCCGTGACTACCCTGGACGGTCAGACTACCTCGCTAGCAGAGGTACTGGACGGAACAGGGTGCCACGGAGGGCGTACGTGCCGTTTCTTTTGCATCAGCCCAAGGGTCCTACCACGGTCAAGTTGGTCCCAATCGGCGTCCGGGGTTTCCCGTCCTTGCTCTTGTCCCATGAACACCCGAGGCTCGTTCCGAATCAACCAAGAAAAGCAGGTTGGTCGTTTTTTCTCTGGTGTATAGATTAGAAGCCATGTCTGAAACTGCCCTGAAAGTAGAGACGGGGCTCTTGAAGCTCCCCTGTGTGAACAACGCTCTCCTCTCGGTTCCCGTGTGGGAGGAGCGAAGAGCGAAGAACTGGCTGGCCGTCATCAACGTGGACGGGACGAAACCGGGGGGTCTCGATCGGCGGTGGATGCCTAGGGCTCGGGGCGATTGCTTCTACATGGTCGAACAGCTCAGCCTCTTCGATCCTGTGGAGTTTGGGGCGGACCGTCTGGCATGGAGCGGAAATCAAGTCCAGAACCGTTGGTATGGGGTCGTGGTCGAGAAGACCGACAGTTACCTTCTCGTCGAGCCGGTGGATCCGGGTGAGGAGTCTTGGTTTGGCTTTCGTTGCGGTAGACGCCAGGGACATCTGCTTGGGGAGGGCTTATGGCACCCGAGCCGAGTGTCGGAAGGCTTACAATCTTATGGCTTTTGAGGCGATGGTGGGTTACGCTCCGAAGGAGCGTAGGTGGGGGCGACTCGCTCGTGTGCTCCAGGACGACGTGGTGTGACGATGATAAAAGCCTTGGTGTAGACCTTTGGATGGGCGCTCATCTGATCGACGGCGAATTCCAGTCCGACAAGTATCCCACGACCCCTCGTGGGAAGGTTCCCTTGAGCGTAAAAGACGCAACCGCTCAAGACTTGCTTTGGGGGTACGCCCAGCGTAGGCGTTCGGTTGATGCTGAGTTCTCCGCCGATCTAGAGACAGCGCTACTGGCGGCTGGGTTCGTGCCCAAGGATGTTCGATGAAGCAGTCCGCCGTTTCCTACATCGAACGCAAAGACGGTCGCCTCCTCTGCGTTTGGAACCGCAGGTACGGGGGGTGGTCATTCCCAGGAGGTCTCGTTGAGGAAGGGGGGACCCTTGAGGTCGCCCAAGCGAGGGAGTTACGAGAGGAGACTTCTCTCGTAACGGTGAAACGTGAGCCTATGTTTGACGGTCCCCATAAGACCGGGCAAGTTGTACCGGAAGAGTCTAGGGGCCTGAGGGTTGGAGGGACGGCCCCTTGACCAGGTTTGAACGAGAACCTTGTGTCTAGTTACGACGGGGGTGGGTTCGATGAGTGGGTGAGGGACAGCTTGCTGGGTGAGATCCCTGAGGAGAAGATTCAACTCGTTCTCAAGATATTAGGGCCGTATCGTGAAAGCATTGAGAATTCGCTTGAGGGGTTCGAGTCGGAAGAGCACTCGTGGCGGGACTTCCGAAATTCCCTCTGGTACCAGATCCCTGATGAGGTGCAGAAGGCCGTGGACGTCATCTTGAATACGGCTCGGACCCGGTTTGAGCGACTCTAGATCCGAATCTTCTTGTTCGCTTGCCAGGGGTAGAGGCACACCTTGGCCACCGAGAAATTTGCCAACAAGGCTTTCACGACCCTGAACGGGGCGATTGACTCGGTTGTCACGCCTATCGTCGTGACTTCGGCGACGCTGTTCCCCACCACTGGGAACTTTCGGATCAAGATCGACGCTGAGCTGCTTCTTGTCACGGCGGTCTCAGGGTCCAACTTCACGGTTACCCGAGGGATCGAAGGCTCCACCGCAGCTTCTCATGCGGACGGAGCGACGATCACTCATGTTGTAACCGCTGGGGCCATTGAAGCTCAGACCTCAGATACGATGCCCCTCAGCGAAGTTGGTGGTCGACTCACCTTGACCACGGCCGTCCCGGTAACAACGAGTGATGTGACGGCCGCCGCCACGTTGTATTTCACCCCCTATAAGGGTAACCGGATCGCTCTTTACAACGGGACGATCTGGAAACTGTACGGCGCTAGTGAGGTCTCGTTCACCCTTACTAGCCTCACAAACGACAAGAACTACGACGTATTTTTGTACGATAACTCCGGCACGCTGACGATCGAACTATCCGCTGCGTGGTCGACGGACACGGCTCGAACAGATGCTCTCGCTCTTCAAGACGGGGTCTGGGTAAAGTCTGGCAGTTTGACTCGACGTTACCTTGGAACGATTCGGACGACGAGCACCACAACCACTGAGGATTCAATAGCTAAGCGGTTTGTCTGGAACTACTACAACCCAGTCAAACGCAAGCTTAAGGTCACCGAATCTACGGACTCGTGGAGTTACGGTACAGCCACTTGGCGGGCTGTAAACGGCTCCTCCTCCAACAGTTTTCAATATGTATGCGGGATGGGGGATGCGCTTCTTAGCGTTAATGCTCATATTTTAGGTATCGGTTCAGGAAGTGAGGGGACTGGCTCAACTGGGGTCGGTATCGACTCAACGAGCACGAACAGCGCTGATATCTATGGGGGTAATCAAAGCTCTGCTCAGGCCGTAGGGACCGAAGCGACTTACGAGAATTACCCAGGCCTTGGGTTCCACCAAATTTACTGGTTGGAGTATGTAAACGGAGCATCGGCTACGTTCTATGGGGACAACGGAAACCCAACAGGTTATCAACTAGGGATGATGGGTTCCATCCAAGGTTGAGATCCCTCGAAAGGCCTGGGTTCCGGTGTTATACCAGGGACACCCGTGTCCCTTTCGGTTCAAGAGCGTAACGGCCGATGGCACGTCTACGAGACCTCAACGGAGCCATGGGCTCTCGTGACGGCCTTTCGTACCGAGGAAGAGGCTAGAGCTTACATCTCGCTTGGTAGGATCCATGCGGGGGCGTGCGAGGTCCAGGTTGGGGGTTGGGTCGTGGAGACCCTCCAAGAAGATCGGAAGTGCATCGTTTGTGAGAGGACGTTTTACGCCGGCTCCCAGACTCATCTTCGACTCATTCGGGTCGTGTCGGAAGACGAGGGCGTTCACGCCAAGTACGAAGCAAAGTGCCTGGATCACACGCGAACCAGATTTAACAGAGACGAGCCCGTGTAAGTAAATCTCCTCTTGAATTTCTGTCGATGAATTTTGAAATGGTATGGGCAGTACCATCAAATGTTTCTTCCTCCAACCCATTGACCAAGCCCGCCAGAGTCTAAGGCGATTCACGTACGGGGATCGTGCTACCTGCCCGGGGGCAGGTACTTGGGGTCATGATGCGTCGGTTGTGTTGGAAACCGTTTCTTATCAGATGGGGGAAGGGGCGGAAGTAATGATGGGGGAAGGGGCAGACAACTTTCCCCATGAAGATCCCCGTTGGCCTAAGGCTTGTTCCAAGTGTGGTTATGATTTCAAACCGGAAGATCAGTGGCAGCACAACTTGAACCGTCTATTCAAGACGGAAGCGTTCCCGCTTTGGGTGACTCTTGAATCAGCTCCGGTCGGCGCTATGTGGTACGCCGATTGGTATCCTTGGAAGGGGTCGGATGGGCATTGCTTGGTCGTCAAGACTCCCGGTGGGGAGTGGGTCGTTGACGGCCCCAACCGTTGGACTAGGACTGGCGTACCTCCCAACGTGACGGCAAACCCTTCGATCCTTTTCAACGGGCCAAACGGGTATCACGGCTGGCTCAGAAATGGGGAGCTTGTCGAATGTTAGCTTTACCTCCGGTGTACGCTTAGGGCATGGCGACGAAGTTCACCTGCCACGCAATCAGCGATGGTCATCAGTACAACGGCAAGACCATCGGCTGGTGTATTGTAGGCCAAGGTCGCTTCTACAAGGGCGGTTGGCTCAACCCTTTGAAGGATCGAGCCAAGCTGGAGTTCCCCGACGCGGAGTTTGAGGAGTCCTTCGGCATCAACTGGGGTGAAGAACATCTTCTCAAACAGGGGCTCGAAGTCTACCTACGTGAGAAGTACCCGGCGAAGAGTTCCTGATGGTGAAGTGTAACGAGTGCTCCAGCCCAGCGGACCCAGCGTGTTCGTTTGAGGATCCGACAGGCAAAGGGCTCCCCATCCCCCTTTGCTCGAAGTGCCGGGACTGGGCGGAGGGGCTCGTCCAAATTCTTAGGTCCGCTCCAAAGCCTAAGCGATCTACACGGTTTGACCGGATCTAACTCACTCGACCTGCAAAAGTAGAGGCGCCGTGTCGTTTCTGCTTTGAGGGGTCACCCGTCCGGTGATATGAGCCGAGGGTGAACTACGACACGTTCGTCCGAACAGCGCGGAAGTACGCGAATTTAGGCGAAGAGCAACGGCTCTCTCTGATGACGCTTCTCGTAGAGACGGAACCCAAGACGGCGATCTGGTGGGACAATCCCCATAAAACGCACCGCTGGGATGTGCTCCTTCGGGAAGACCGGCTCTGCACTCCAACCTTGTACCGAGCCTTTAAGGCGGCGTCCAAGTTCCTAGATGTGCGAACATTTGGAGTGTACGGCAGTGCCGCCCTGGCCCGTCTCCCCAAGGATCATCGTCAGAGCGTGACGCGGAAGACTCTCGGCTGGATCAAGGCTCACAAGGTGCCCCCTACTTACCAGCTCGTGGCGGAGTATGTCCGCCAGAGGAGGCAGGAGCTTGGACTTCAAACACCCCCGAGGGTCTCACCTCAAATTGTGAAGCTGAGGAAAGAGAACGCGAAACTGAAACGGCGGGTTGGGCAGTTAGAAGCCGCTCTAACCAAAATGGGGTACATCAAATGAAGACAGATCAGGACAAAGAGGCCATCAACCAGTTCCTTCACCTTGGGAGGCTCTTGTTCCAGATCCGAGCCCAACACCCAAGCATGAGCGAGACAGACATCCTGCAAGTCTCCCGACTCATGACCACGGTGGCTTCTGGGACGCTCATCCAAGCCGTCTCACCCCAGGGTCAGAAGCTCGTCGAGAAGCTCTCCCTCAAGCCCAAGGCGGGCAAGCCAGGGCGCAAGACCAAGTTGTCCAAGATGACCCCCGAGGAGCGTCAGAGTCGAGTCCTTGGTGCCCTGGAGGGTTCTGAGGGGATGCTTGCCAGAGAGATCGCCAAGAGCATCGGGCTCCGTGGGGCTCAGGGTCTCGCTCCCATGCTCGTCAAGCTCGGGAAGGCTGGCTTGGTCCGATCCAAGTCAGGGAAGAAGGGCCAAATGGTTTGGACCCTTCTTCCCCCCAAGGTCACCAACGGGAAGTCGATGAGCGGGAAGTCGACCCACGCGTTCGCCAACGCCAACTAGGGACGGTTCGTGATGGGAGGGGGAGGGTAGTTTCGGTCACGACCCTGGGAGATTTCCCCGATGGTCGGCCGATGCGCAATCCTCTCCCTCCGGCACCACTGGTCCTTTGTCGGAACGTCAACCGGGTCACCCCGGCCTGCACAGTGCTCGCAGCAAGCTACCTGTTGCCCACCCTTGCGGTCCGACAGTGACGTCCAGAAGGGCGTCACGTTACGGCAGAAGCAGCAACGCTCCACCGGGGGATCTTCAGGGTCTTCGCGATGAATGGGGATGGGCATGATGTTCACTTTTCTCCCATTCTGCCAGGAGAGCCTCGATGTTGTTGGCGAATGGGCGGTCGTAGTCGTCCGTATTGCATAGAGCAACCGGCTTCTCGTTGTCATCGAGCCAACGGAGAAAATCCGTAACTGCTTGGATTCGAGGACTCACGAGACCTCACGAAAGCGGGATGCGTCGGCCATCGAGCCGCCCATCCCACACTTGGAGGCCATCCGAAGCTCAGTCCTGACAGCCTTGTGAATCTCGCTCTTGGAGACCATGCTCGGCTTGAAGACCGGAAGGCCGGTCTGAACGTTGACGGCTGCGACCATGTAGAGGTTGGTCGAAGCCTGGAGGCGAACCACGACGGTGAGGCCGTCACAAGCTCGCTGGATTTCCTTCTGGGTCAGGTTGATGGGTTTCATGACACGGACTCCTGAACGGCCTTCTTGACCGTCAACACGGAAGGGTGTTTGAGATTCAACCTAAATCGACATCTTCGGGGCAGAGTGCAAGGGGTGAGGGCTTGCACCTCACACTGAGGGGGCGTCCGGCCGGACCGCTTTACCCTCGTCCCGCTTTGTGGCGGGCCGCTGCACTCTGCCTCGAAGTTGGTCACTCGGGGAGTAGATGACCTCTCCCGGCATCCCGAAGGTCTTGAGCGTACTGAGCCGGGTTCTTCTCTTCGGGGGAGGCCACCTTCCATTGAGCCTGCCAGTAGGTGTGCTCTGCCCGACAAGCCGAGCACGGGGACTCGTCTGGGCCGGCATCGCACGGGTGATCGAGATCCGCGTTGCAGGTAGTCATTGGCTTCAGGGCGAAAGGTAAAGGCCGGTCTCACGCTCGAAGAGGGGCTTGAGGTCCTCAGCGTACACGTCGGAGAAGTCGCCCTTCGTGTTGACCTTCACACCCCGAACACTGATGAACTCGACCCGGTAGGTATCCGAGGCCCCGAGGGTGATGCGAACGCAGTTGGCTGCGTTCTTGGCCCGAGCCTTGAACCTGAACGTCAGGGCGTAGGCCCCGGCGATGAAGTTGTAGGCTCCGATCATCGAGGCCATGCGGCCCGTAGAGCGGCCGATCTGCGAGACGATGGTGTTTGCGACTACGTTGCTCATGTTGGAAGAACACGGGAGGGGGTTGGGAATCAACCTGGCGGGTCAATGATCTTGAGAAAATCGAGGAGCCCAGCCAATCGGTTCTGATGCTCCTCGCTGGAGAACTGGCCCCGTTCTTGATTTCGCTCTAGTTGCTCACGAGCCGCCTCCAACGCCTCACTGGCCGCAGGAGCGGATCCGAGTAGGAGTGCAACCCGGAGAGATTCCACCGCACTACCCGTGTCGGCGTATATCTTCAGTTCCGCAAGGAATTGTTGAATGTTCATGCGACCTTGAAATCCTTCTCGGGGTTGAACCCCATCTCACGGAGAGCGTTGTTGACGCTCCCCTCGATGACGCGGACGGTCTTGCCGACACGGATGACCGTGTAGCCGGTGACTCGACCGGGGAGAGTCCCGGTCACGACGACCATCGCGTCCCCGCCCCCCCAAGCCCAAAGCTGGGTCTCACCCAGCCAGTTGGACAGGCGGTAATCGTTGTACCGCACGTCCTTGGTCGCCTGGTTGATCTTGTCGCTGCTGACGATGCGGAGCGTCTTCATGTTGAGGGAACACCTGAGGGAGGTTCGGATTCAACCAAAAAGAGACGAGAGCCCGACTGAATGACTTGGCTGATTTCGTAGGCGAGGGACGGGGAGACGGGCCGTACGAGTTCTCGCAAGGTTGGCAGCGAGCAGCTCTGGGTATCCTGGACGGACCAACCTAGAGCCTTAGCGATACGCTCGTGGAGGTTCACGATCCCCTCGTGTAAACCGGGACGCCAGCCGCTTTTAGCTTCTTGGTGCAGTCTGAGCCGATGGGGTACTCCCCGAGGTCGTCAGAGCAAGCTCCCCGAGCCTCACAGTCACGCTCCTGCTGGGCATACTCTTCCTTGGTGATGTACACACCCACGTTGGACATCACGAATAGTGGTTCTCGTTGTACTTGGGGTGCCCATCCTCACCAAACGCCTGGAGGCCGACGGGGCACACGATGCTGTACTTGCGCTGGCTCATCGGGCGCAAGCATACAGGGAAGCGAGGATGGGTCGAACGACGGCCGGGGTGCCCTGGGCGATGCAGACAGGGTTGTGACTGAAGGTCGAGAGCGTGTACGTGCCCTCGGAGTAGGACAGCGTGAGCGTGCCCCGCTTTGTGTTGCCGATGACGGAGTATTTGTCCTTAAGTGCCGTACGAAGGTCCGCTGCGGCGATCTTGTCGAGCTGGCTGAGGATGGTGAGGGTCTTCATGTTGAAGGGACACCCGAGAGGGTTAAGTATTCAACTACTTTCTTTCGCGAGGATCGCCGCAGAAGAGGCAGTGGTCGTGGGTGGGATCGTTGATATCGTCGTAGACGCAGATCCCGATTGGGCTCTCGCAGGAGTGGACCCCGAGGGTTAGGTCGTCCTCCGTGAACACAGCGCCCAAGAGAAAACTCTTGGGGTACTCCAGGATCTTGTCCCGGTTCTCGGTGACGAGCCGGAGGACCGTCCACATCTGCTCCTCGTCCAGCTCACTGAGCTGCTCTTCCAGCTTCTCACGGCGGTCCAGAAGGACCTCAAGGGCCGGGTTTACGGGAGCCGGCTCGGGCTCCCTACGGCGTCGTTGGCGAGGCATTAGCGAAGCTCGGGGGCCTCGAAGGCCGGCTTGAACTCGTCAGCGACTGGACCCTCGTAGGCCGTCTCGGGGAGACCGGCAGGGACCTCACCCTTGTGGAAGCCGAGGAGGATTCCCCAGCGGTAAGCCGCCGCCATGTCGGTCCCAAAGACCTTCTTGGCGACGAGACCCGCGAGGGCGTCCAGCTCTTTCTGGAAGGGGTCGCCGCCGATGACCATGTCGGCCGTCATCGGCATCGTGACGTCTCGGCCGCCGTGAAAGCGAGTGAGGCGCCAGACGTAGTATACACGGGCAGCGAACCCACCCTTGTAGTGGTCCATCTTGGCCGGGAAGGCCTTGCGAAACGCCTTCTTGCCCTTGGTCGTGAAGAGCGCATCGATGATAGCTCCAACATCGAGACCCTCGAACTGGCCCGTTCCGTTGCAGCGGGTGCAGGGCTTACCCTCAGCGGTCTCGTAACCGTTCTCCACAGCCCACTGGCTGTGCGTACGGCCCTCACCCTTGCAACGCGTGCAGGGGCGTGGACCCGTGATGCTGACCTGATTGTTCTCGTTCGTGCTCATGTTGGAAGAACACTTGGGTTGGGTTGGAATCAACCAGACTTTGAATTTTCTTCCTTCAGGACTTTGCCCCGAGAGATGCGGTTGAACCTACATCGACCACCCTCCCTGGCTTTAGCTTGCCTGCGGCTTCGCTCCGATTTGACTTTGCGGAGGACCTCCCGACAGGTTTCGATCGCGTCAAATTTGCAAAGGATGGCCGTTAGCTCAGCGATCGGAATATCGGACCGAAGAAGAACACACTGACCCTCAGAGACGAGCTTCTCCACGTAAGTGAGCTTGGCTTTGGCTTCTTTGAGGAGAAGGGCGACGTCCCGTTGGGACCGGAGGATGCTGTCTTGGATCTCTTGCTCGGTAAGGCTCATGACTGCTGACAGTCTCCGTCTCGGTGCTTCGCCATGAAAGTGAGAGGGCCGAGAACCCCATTGGTAGGGATCCACTTCCGGCAATGGTTGCACCAAGTCTCGGTGATGGTCTGAGCGGAGCCGTCCGGTTCTTCCTTCAAGCCGTGGTGGCGGACCTCCCCGTGGCTCACTGAATCCTGGCCTTTCCGTCCATGAGGTCGTTGCAGAGCCTATAGGCGTCGGAGGCGTCGGAGAACGACCCGTAACAGAAGCCGGTCTCCGACCCGAAGACGCCATGGCCTCCGGTGACCTCGCAGTCGTCAACGTAGAAGTCCCCCTTACGGTCCTTCTGGTAGGCTTCGGTGCGGTTCATGCGGCCTCCTTCTCATCGAGAGCCATGGCCGCCGCACCCCACCCGACGAGCCCAACGAAGGTGACAGCCATGTCGTAGGCATCACCCTCAGACACGACAGTCTCACCGGACTTCACGTTGCGCCAGTCGATCACCATTCCGTTACCAGCGGTAACGTTGTTGGCGGTCAGGACCGTGCCGTTCGTGAAGGAAACAGCGAGGACGAAGATGAGGTCGGCGTTCATAGTAGAAGAACACTTGAGGGGTTGTTGGAATCAACCAGACTTTCGCATTTGATTGAAACGGCCTGGAATGACCAGGGGTTCCCGAGAGGAGCTGATCCCCACGGCGTAGTCTTTGGCTTTCTCTTCAGTCTTGAAGAAGGCTCGGGTTGCGAGCGTGTACCGACCCTGGGAGCCGTCCGGCTGGCGGTCCTCCCTGGCGATGACCACGTAGACCTCGTCCGGGAGGTTGTTGCACTGCTTGGAAGGCGGGATGATCTTGTGCCACGGAAGGGGGCTGCTTCGAGCACTGTAGTACTTGATGAGCCCATCGTGGATGGCGCCGTGGACGGTTCGTTCGTCCTCGAACGACACGCATTCGATCTCGAACTTGTAGGTGTTGGGTTCCCCACGGATCCAACCGGACACCCAGTCGGTCCCGAGGTAAACCTCCAGGGTGTCCCCGGTGGCAGGCATGTCTTGAAGAAGACCCATGAGGGTCTTGTCTTTGAGACGAGCCGGGGTTTCCCCGTTTAGCTCGTGACAGCGATCGTCGTGATCGGTTTGAAAGTACACAATACTCATGATTCGTCTCCGTACTTGGTGACCAGCCCGCGAAGCCAGGGATCGTCTGGGTTGACGAGGAAGGCTTGTTCGCGGCTGTTGATGTTCTTGGTGTCCTCGGCGAAAGCCTCACGAACCTTGTCAGCCGCCTTCTTGTCTTCGGCCTGGGCTGCATAGACAGCCTCGTTCGTGTCGGTTGCGCCCCAAACGGCGTCCCGACGAGACTTGTCGGTGTCGTAGGTTTTGAGGGCCTCCTGCGTTCGGCTGAAATTCGCCAACCCCTTCACGACGCCACCGCATCGAAGCAGCAACCGCAGCCGGAGCAGAGGTAAGACTTCTGCGAACCCGAACACCCGTTGTCCTCGTGCGGGCCCTCGTGTCCACATTCGGGACACTCGACACGGTTTTCCAGACGAGCCGCCGCCTGCTTGGCAAGCTTCGAGAGCTTCGACTGCTTGGTCTTGACCAAGCCAGGGCCCATCAGAATCTCCACAGCCATCTCGTCGTAGGTCATTGTCGATCCCCTTCCCTTTGAGACACCTTGACCACTTTGGTTTTCAACCGGAATCGTCAACCGTTGTTGGATTTCCTTATCCCACCTTGGTGTTTTAGAGGCTTGTGGTTCAGACCACCTACTTTATATGAGCTGTAGGGAATCGACAAGTAGGTAGAAAAAAGTGTTTGCTTACAGCGAGGTCTGCCTGTACTGTCCGCCTCGTTCTGAACACGGGGAGGCAACTCTTCGTGTTGAAACAAGCAGTGCTGGCGCAAGTCAGGCAGACAGGCCCTTGGAGACCGCAAGGAATTCAAGGTAGGGTCGGAGGACGCAAGAAGTCCGGCTCCCTTCAGATGGTCGAAAGGCTGTTTGGAACCTGGGAATGAGTAAATCTCATTCCAACACGGTTGGCCTCCCGCAAGGGAGGTTGGCGGTGGTCTCCGAGGGACTCTTCGCAAGAGGAGAAGAACCGGGGAGGTCGGGGGATCGAAAGGTCTCGTGGGTGTCTTCAGTCTGGGGGTAACTCCAGGTTGGTTGGATCGGCTAAGCAGGTGGGTCAAACCATCAGGCAGTTGAAACAAGGCACTGTTTATCTGTTTCAGAGAAATCTGAGGCGGACCTCGGCCACATCCGGGTAACCGGGCGAGGACATGCCCTAAAAAGGCTGTTGGATCGTGGTAACGAACCCTGCTAGTCGAAAGACTTGCGGGGTTTCGCGATTTAACGCCCTAAGTTGGCTGGAATCGCACCCCATCAGGTGTAAACTTCTGACGTGCCTTCCGAAGACCCTCAACCTCCGGCACCCGTTGCTGGGAATTCGACCGAAGAAGTCTGCTCGTGCGTCTGGTCAGACAATGGTGCCCACGATCGGGTAGAAGCCGATTGCCCTGTTCACGTGGCGCTTGCTAGGCTCACGGGGCTAGGCGATGGGCCGCCTTGGGGCACGATCAGCCACCAGCAGATCCAGGACGCCCAGGGGAACCGCATCTTCCAAGTGGGCGATGTCCTGGAGGATTCCAACGGGTACTGTCTGCTTGTTACGGGGATCAGCCAAGAATCCGGTACCTTCATGGCTAGGGACTTCCCTGAGCAGGTGTTTGAGCCGATGGTTCGGGTGACGAGAGAGATCCGTATCATCCCCAACCTAGCGGACTTCTTCGTGATTCGACCTCCGACTCCCGATGAGGTTCGGAGGATTCAACGAGCCGCAGGGGTAGCTGAGGATGGCATCATGGGTCCTCGAACGATCGCAGGGTTTCATTTCCCAGCGGACGCAGTCGAAGTCACTATGTGGGAAACGGTACCTTCTGGGGAGACAGCCCGATGGGACGAGACCGGCAAGCCTCTTGCCCCCACGAGGTTTGAACGTGATGTTGATCCTCAAGAATAGATAGGGCCATGGACAACTACTACAGGGTCCACCTACCCACGATAGATCGGGTTCTTCTCGTGAAGGTGTGGGCCCGCGAAGAAGCCGTGCAACTGGTGGCGGGTCTCATTTGGGGGAGACGGCCGGTTCCTCCCGAGGGTTTGGGGGAGATCCTTCGCCTCGATGAGCCTGAGGACCTCAAGGAGGTCTATCTCCTCCTCGATCCCAAAGTGGGGCGGGCCAAACTTGAAGGGCTCATCAAGGACATCCGGCACCAACTCCTCGATTCCGGGGAGATTCATCGAAGGTGCGAATGCGGGCGCCCTTACGCCAAGTCTGAGTTTGAACAACTGGCGAGTCGGATGGAACGGCACCCGTGGGGCACTTTCGAGCTTAGAGAGTGCAACCTCTGTGGAGCGACGATGAGTACCCTGGTCGGTCAGGGTAGCCTCGATGACGTTGACTGAGAAGCTCACGTTCTACTGCGATGAGGCTCGGCACCTTGTCTGCGAACCCTACAGTATCGAGAACTTGCACCGAATGGCAAAGGAACTAGGCATCCTCCGCTGCTGGTTCCACTCGAAGTCTTCGTACCCTCACTACGACATCCCCAAGCGTCGTATCACCGAAATTCAAGCGAAGTGTCTTGTGGTCACATCGCGGGACATCTTGAAGATCGTGAAAGGTCTAGGGCTTCCTAGGACCCCCGACGGGATCACCTGAAAGCTTCGCGTAGGTGTCGATGGCTGCCCGAGCTTGGCGCTCCTGGTCAGGGGAGAGGTTGCCTTCTCGGAGAGCCCGGAGGACCGTCTGAGGGTTCTTCCCCCTGAAGGGGTTGTCGGAGTTCAACGGGTGGTCGGATGCGTCTCCGGGCATCCTCGCCGTAAAGCGAGCTTCATCCGGGTGAACCCCAGGATCGGCAGTCGGACCCTCGCCACGAGCCGACCCGTGAATGTCGGTATCCGAGGTGGCCTTGGTCGTGACGAGATCCCGGAGGGACTTCACTTGGCTGCTTGCTCGACCGCCTTGATTGCAGCGTCCAGGCCACCCCACTTGACCTTCTTCCGTGTCTCGTCGGACATCTGAGGGCCTTTCTTCTTGGCTTCCTCTTCGTCATAGAAAGCCCCCACGGACTTCTCCTCTTTCCCAACCCCCACGGAGGCGTGGTAGGGCTCCAGAGAACTCGCGGTGGACCGATTCTTCTCGACGATCCCGATCTGTTGGTCTCCATCCATGACAGCCCACCTCTGGGTTGCCCCAACCGACGGGAGCTTCTTTGTTTTGGACGCAGCCGTTCGGCGATCGTAGTCGTGGCTCATGCCGAGGGAAGCTTAGAAAACGACTACCGAGAAATCACGTGAGGTACCGAAGGGCGAAGGCGTTACAGACCACGTGGAGGACTTGGTCTGTGATAATCATGAGCCACACGAGCTGATCGGCGTGAACTACGAGCTGATCGGCTGTTGACGGCAGCGACGCTGCGGGACGGTGATAGTGCTCATCGCTCCTCCTTGCCTTCCTCGATCGGATCCGCCGCCGGCGGCACGTTGCTCCACGTCACGATCCACGTCCTGCTGTCGATAGCGCAGACAGTGAGCCACATCACGCCGTCGCGAATGACGAGCGACGTCAACGCGTGGTCGCACTCCAGGTCGCTCACGGCGTCACCCGCAGCTCGGCGCAGTCCCCGCATCCGGGACGCATTCGAGGTCGCTCACGGCGTCACCCTCAACCAGTCAGCCCACGCGCCCCATACGATGCGCCATCGTTCGATGTCTAGACCCAGCTCCGCGATGCGCCGATCTACGTGGTGAAGCGCACGCTGCGGCATCGGACCGGCCTTTGCGAACGCCGCCCCGTCTCGCTGGGTCGGAGGCGCGAAGTGGCGGGCTGGTCCCCACGGCGCGAGAACGATTTCTTGGAACGCCCACGCTTGCCATTCACGGTCGCCGTCGTGACCAAACTCGGCGGAAGTGACTCCGTAGTTCGGAAGCCGACGCTCGGCCGGCGTGGACGCCACGTAGTGGCCGACCTCATGGAGCAGCCACTCCATGGCTCCCTCCGGCACCCAGACGACGGGGGATGCCAGCAGCACCTTGCGATCCTTGATCAACTGCTTGCGTTGTTTTTGCAGGTCGACCAGCTCCTTCTTTTTTTGGACGAGTTCATCGCTGATCTCCAGGATCGACTCCTCAGCATTTTTGATCGAATCCTCGATGTCCTCGATCTCTCGATCGATTCGCTCCCTCTCGATCTGAGATGGGTCCTCCACCTCCTCTTCCTCTTCCTCCTCATCCTCGGGCTCAGGAGGAGACGGGACGTATCTCGGGACGTGACTCGGATTGTAGTTCGGGGCGATGCCGCCTCCGCCTCCGCCTCCGCAGGCCCAGAGCGTGCCGTCTGGATTCTCCAGCTTTGGCAGGTAGGCGTAGCCCGTGAGCGACGTCGCGAGTTGCATGCCGAGCATCCAGATGTCTGGTCGCTCGGTCGTGAGCTTGCTGCCTGGGATCCTGTTCACGGTCTCATACCTACCTAACGGCTGGGGTTACGGCTCAATTCAACCTAGGAGCTATCAGCATCGGTACGGACGGGGGCCCTTCGATTCCGCTGTGTGGTGTGAGCTACTTGGTCGGTGCTCCAACACGGACGAATTACTGGGCGGCATCCTCGCCCCCGTCGAGTTGGCCTAGGTGATAACAGTCAGTCGTCGTAACCGCCTGCGTTTTGACCTCTACGACCACGACCCCCACCACCCCGACGACCTGGACCCTTCCCGCTGTCATAGGGGGCTTCCGGAGTCGGAGCGCTGGTCGTTGTGTACCCACCCGAGGGGTTGAAGGTACCGGGGGCCTCCCCAGCTTCCTTGGCTGCCTTGCGCTTGTCCCTGCAAGGCTTGCATCGGTTCGGAGTGGTGAATTGTCGCTCGGCAAAGAACTTCGCTTCCCCCGCCGTGAAGACGAAAGGCTGCTTGCAGTCACGACAGTTGAGGGTCTGATCGGTCTCGTTGCTCATGGTTTTTCCAACGGACTTCCTTTATGCTAAGTACACCATAGAACGGTTACCGTCCAGGTGTAGTGTTAAACATGCCTCAACTTCACTTGTTGATCGTTGATGACGACCTGATGGTTCGTCAGAGTCTCGTCCGATTCCTGAAGGGGGACTTCATAACCTCCGTGGCTTCAAATGTAGAAGAGGCGAAGCAGATTCTGACGGATCGTTCGATCGTGTTTGATGGGATAATCTCGGACCTCATGATGCCGGGTGGCACGGGGCTAGACCTCTACTTGTGGGTCCAAGGGAGTATGCCTCGGTTGGCGGATCGCTTTATCATTTGGTCAGGGGGAGGCCCCACGGACCTGGTCGAGAGAGTGCGTAAAGCCGCAGTTCCGTTGCTAGAGAAGACAGACATTCAGGTGGTCCGTCAGGCTATTCAAAACTTGGTAGGTGAACGTGGACCCCGAAGTTCAGAAGCTCCTCGGTGAGATGGGGGTAAATCCCCAAGACTTTCACTTGATTCAACGGGCTCCTTCCTTCGAGGATGCACAGCGTCAGCTCGAAGCGCTCAAAGACAAGGTAAAGGCTGGGTTCAAGAAGCTGGCCTTCGAGCTTCACCCGGATCGGACGGACAACGATCCCGAGAAGACCCGTAAGTTCAAGCTCGCTTGCGCCATCAAGAACGATGTCGACAAGCTCAGTGTCTCGGTATCGAGGCCGGCTCCGGTACCTTTTATCCAAGTCCAGACGGTCAACTTCCAGCAGGTCAACATCCAGCAGGTTGTCTTCGTCCAGTACTACGCAACGGCTAACGCCCCTCGACCTGCCCGACCCCCGCAAAATGCGTGGGCAGCTGTAACCATGCAGCCCGGCGGTGTTCGTACCGGACGTGCCCGTTGAACATCTCACGATGCCCGTTGAGGTCCCCGACCTCACCCACCTGACGAGTGCGGAGCTTACCTCACTCCGAGGGTTCATTGGATCTCAGATGCGGGATGCCCGCAAGAAGGCGAACCAAGCCATCTCCAAGGTGGATTCCTTGCGCCCTCTTTGGGTTGATACCGTCGCCTCGAAACCCAATGCGACAGCAGAGGAGACCGATGAAATTCTACGTCTTTTCCATAGAGAAGTCTTGCGGCACCCGACAGCGTTCTTAAGTTACGCTTACGCTAATTCCCTGCATGTTCTGGATCGTGCGATCTGGGGGGAGTTGCTTCGCAGGTCCAAATGACAAGACTTCGGATCGTCTCGGACCTCCACTTCGAGTTCCACAAGGATGGGGGGCGGAGCCTCGTCAACGAAGTCACCCAGGGTGAGTTTGATGTCCTCATCCTTGCCGGGGACATCGGAGCCTTCAACACGCTCTACCAAGCGGTGACGCTCCTCTCATCTGCGGTGGCTCCTCGGCCTGTGCTCTACGTTCTAGGTAATCACGAGGCCTACGGGGGCTCTTTGGAGGGTGCCTTCGAGGAAGCCGAGAAGGTCAAAGAGGTCTGCTCCAACTTGACCATTCTCGAACAGAGTGTGTGCGAGGTTCAAGGGCAACGCTTCGTAGGTTGCACCCTCTGGTATGAGCATCCGGTTGGCCTTCTGACCGACTTTGAGATGGGGGACTTCGAGTATATCGAAGGCGGCCTTCAGTGGGTTCATGAACGAGCGAAGGCTTCCGCCAAGTTCCTTCGTGAGACGGTTCAACCAGGGGACGTGGTCATCACCCATATGGTGCCGCACCTCAACAGCATCGCCCCTCGGTTCAAGCGATCACCCATTAACGGCTACTTCGTCCACAACGTTGGGGACATCGTGGAACACGGGGAAGCGAAGCTCTGGATCCACGGGCATACACATACGAGCCACGACTACGTGGTCGGCAAGACGCGGGTGGTCTGCAACCCCTTCGGCTACGTCAACAGCCGGTTGCCAGGAGAGCCCAACAGGGACTTTGACCCGACGTTCACCATCGAGCCCTGTTAATCGTCCTCCTCACCTATTCGGTCGAACCGGGTCTTGCGGGTCTTCGGGGGCCGTCTTGGCTTGGCGGCCTTGGCCTTCTTCTTTACCTTCTTGGTTTTGACCGTGGTAAGGCGGGCAGCGGGGTTTGCTCCGCTTGGTGCGTTGTGAAAGGCCTCGGCTTCAGGGGTGAGTGTGTCCTCAGGTTCCGGTACCCTAGGCTCAACACGTGCTTGTTCCCGTTGGCGGTTGAACCACCAATTAAAGGTCACGAGGCACAGGAGGATGAAGACAAGAGTGCTTCCAACTCCGATCGCCATGGCCCAAGGAATGCTCACGAATCTCTCCCTGATACCGGGACCCTATAGATGACCAAGCCAACCTTCTCGGCCATGCGGACCGCTTGCCCCGTACCGCTCTTGTAGTCCCCATTGAAGAAGGCCACGAGGAACTTGCAGATGTCCACGAGGTACTGGTTGCGGATTCGGTAGCTCGCGAACTTGTTGTCCTTGGTGATGGGGTTTTTCAGCTCGATGACTTCATCGGCCTTGCGGGTCCACTCACGTGTTTCAAAGGGTTGGTCAGAGATTGTGTCCGGGAGGACCACGGTGAGCCAAGGCTTATTGTCTGTTCGTAGCTCCAAGGCTGCCTTGAGGGCTTCCGTATCGACCCCCTTCGCTCCACCGAAGTAGAGGGCATCGATCGTCTTGTTGTTGACGAGAGCTTGAATGCCCTTCCTGACCACGGCTCTATCAGTCGAGGTGAGTGAGCGGTGCCCGGTGATACTGATGATCTTCCAGTGGAGCCGCTCAGGCGGTCTCATCGCTAGCCTTTTTGGCGGCCCAAAGCCATTCCGGGACCATTTTCTTCCAGCCCCAATCAGCCATGAATTCGTGAGCCCATTCCTGAACGATCGGACCGCCTTCCTTCTCGATCCAGCCGGTCTTCGTGGCGATGAGGACAGTCTCCTCTCCGTTGGGGCCTCGCTTCCCGGTGAACGGGTGAACGAAATCACACGCTTGGTAGCCGTTGAGGGAGGCCACCTGGTCATCCGTCCACGGAGCGTCGACCTGGCTCATACCTTCTTCTTTCGGAGGTTGCGGACCTCGGCAATGAGAGCCGGGAGCGCCTCGCAGGCGGCCTCGATGAACTCGCAGTCGACTTGGCTGTCCTCGTAGGTGTCATCGAGAGCGATGAGGGTCTGTCCGAGGTGTGATCCTTGGAAGACCCGGCCGTTCTTCTTGCGTTCCCAAACGAGCGGCTCGCGGGAACGAGACGAGATGAGTCGTTCCAGGCGGTCGAGATCAATCACCGTTGGTTCTACACCGCTACCCCTTGTAGATGGCGGCATACCAACCCGTGCATTCCTCGAAGAACAAGCCTTCCGCCCCGAGAGCGTTCACCATCTTTAGGTGACTGATGTACGTCGGGTACGCAGCGTCCATGTTGAAGAACCTCCGGTGGTCCCCGCCGTCGTAGACCACGATCAGCTCGGCTCCCTTGCCGTAGGACTCGCCCCGTTTCTCCCACTCCGTCGGGGAGTAGAACGCCTTGCACTCCCCGGTGTTAGTGGCGCCGTTCTCCGTGATAATCTGCATGATGGCGTCATAGGCCTTAGACCCGGCCTCGCTGAGACCTTCCGGCTTGGTGGTGTTCACAGCTTCGTCTCCTTGCCCGTGATGACGTTGACGACCGTGGCTCCGGGACCGAACGCAGCCCGCATCTCGAACATCTCCTCAGCGCTCGGGACATGGTTCTCCATGGCCTTACGATAGGCGGCGAGATTCGCATCCGTGTGGGCCGTGACGGCGGCCTGTTGACCGGCCGGAGGCTCGACGCCCGCATCCCGGAAGACGTCCATCGGGACCGGGCGGTCCTCCGGGGGACTCCACGTACAACCCACGGACCAGTAGAGGGCCCCGTTCTTTTCGTACGTCTCGGTCTTGAGCTGCGCTTGGAGGCGCTCCTTCTCTGCTTCGATCTTCACGACGACACCTTCCGGTTCGGGCGGTAGCGGAACGAGCCGATGCCACGCTCGAAGAACTCCTGGTTCCCGTCGTGCCACGAGAGCTTCACCAGGCGGCCCGATTTCTCTTCGATGACCACCTGGAGGACGTTCATGCCGTCCATCCAACCGTCACCCTTCATCGTCGTGCTGTGGACCGTCAGCCCGTGCTCCGCAACGAGGACGGGAAGCGCCTTCTCGGCAAGATCCTTGTGGAAGGCGACGTACTCGGACGGCATGTCGCAAAAGCCCTCACGCCAGGCGGACATCTGGGACTTGATCGACTCGGGGAGGGCAACCTTGCTCATGTTTGAGGAACACTTGAGGGGTTGGGGAATCAACCGGAAAAGTCGTAAACGTACACGTCCCGCTCTGAAAGGGTTTCCTGGATGATGGGTTCCACCTTGTCCCAGCTTCCGCCCGCAAGTCCACATCCAATTCTGGGTGCATGGATGGAAGCCTTGAAAGAATTAGCATATCCGTTGACCAGTCCAAGGCACGTCTTGAGAGCTTCGTACCGGATGGGCGGTCCTTTGCTTCCAGTTCGCATGCCCTCTTGGGCGATCATGTTGACGACCGCCAAGCCTGACTGGACCATTACGAGCTGGGTCTCCCCGAGAGCGAAACGCCCGGAAGTCATTACGATCGCACCGGGCTCGGTGTTTTGAATCGGATCTCGTTGGTGGTACCACTGGCGGTACATAGCCTCAGGAGCCTTCCAACGCTTGGAAATCGCTAGAACGAAGCCTTTGCCCCAACCGCCCAACGTGTTTGAAATGTGTATAATCAGCTTGGTCCCCTTCGCTTGAGGGCAGGTCGCATCGCCTTTGAGGTAGGTAATCATCCCGGTGTCTTTCTTATGGAAGGTCTGAGGGTATGACAAAGACACCTGCAACCCTCATCAAAGTCTTCGGGGCAGTGCTGTTCACCGTCTGCCTTGGGGGGATCATCTGGTCCCTTTTCCGCCCCGCTGTGAAGACGGGACCGATGCCGCCAGAGCCGGCACCCATGGTGAAGCTCGATGCTGGAAGGGGTTAGTCCTCTTCCTCAACTCGCTCCAGACGGGTTTTCAAGGAGGGGTCGGGTGGCTTGTTTGAATCGGGAGCCTTGTGCGTGGGTACAAGGGCTTGAGTTTGAGCAAGTACCTGAGCAAGAGCCCGAGCGTGGCCTTGCTCGGCCTGCTCCCACGTGGAGTAGCGAGCCTGGTAATCCCCAGCACCTCCAAACACCATCGTCTCAAACACAAGAGGGGGTCCATCCCGGAACTGATGGTTTCGGCCGAGGAAGACCGTGGAAATCTCTACGCCCCCCACGACATCCTTCCGTACGATTTTCTGTTCGTGGAGAGTCTCCAGCTCCCAACGCATGAACTCCTCGAACGAAGACACGGCCACGGGCGTGTGACCTTCGAGGCGATAGAGGTAACCGATGCGGAAAGGCATGCCTAACTCAATTACACCGAGTTTTACTACGGGTTTCGTGAGGTTGTGGAAAAGTTAGGACAACTTCAAAATACAACCTAAACTGAAGGCCAACGTGGCGCAGGTACTAGCCAAAGGTATACAAGCAGTTCGCGGCCAAATCTTGCTCGTCGAAGGGGGCGAGGTTTGTCAGACGTTGGGGCCACTCCTCATCCCACACGTAGACGTTACGGTTGTAGCTACGGTTGCCCAAGCCCTCCAGGTTTTACGGCGGAGCCCCATTGACGTACTGGTTGCAGACTACCAGCTCCCCGATGGGACCGGGCTCGATATCCTCCAGAAGTCCGGCTCTTTGGTGCCCTACTTGGTTGCCTTGCTGCTCACAGAACCGTTCGACTTGGTGAAGGTGGTGGCCGCTCGTAAGGACCGAAGAGTGTTCAAGATCATCCTGAAGCCCTACGATCTAGGCAGGGTTCTCGGATGGGTCAACAACGCCGTGACTCTTTCCCACACAAGACGTTCAGGTACGAGGCGAAAATCCGACCCTTGATGTTTTCTGGTTGAACCCTGACCCCTCTCGCGTGTCCTCTCAACAGGAGGCACGACGATGGCGTTTCGAGTTACTTTCACGCAGAAGAACGGCACCCCTGGCAAGGCGACGTTCCCCTCGGAGGCGCTTGCCAACTCCTACGCCCGCACCGTCAAGGCTGCGAAGGTGGAGCCGGTCGAGGCCGAGGTGGTGCCGGGTCATGGGTGTGTCCTCCGAGGACGCCTGGACCGATTGGGACGGCCGGTGAGGCTCCGGTTCAAGGTCGGGACACACCCGGCTCAAGTTCTACACGTTTGCCGGAAACGGACGCCCCCCGCCGTTGGGGAAGTCGTGGAGGTCGTGGACAAGAGCTTCCACGGAAGCAAACCCTTCACCGTACGGGTTACGGAAATCAAGGTTCACACGGGCGGCGGGGACATCTACTTCGTGGAGCAATTCTAATGCTGACCTTCAACCGCATTCATGAGCTGGCGAACCAGGACGGGGTCCGAACGGTCGCTATCGAGAACTTCCTCGGCACTCTTGGGGGCATGACCGAGGACGAAGCCATGGGTAACCTGGTTCAGGACGCTAAGGCGTTCCGCTGGGATACCCTCACGATCCGGGTCATCCAGCAGGGGGTCCGAGAGAGCTTCCACGGCTGTTGACCTCAGCCCCTCCGAGGGTTACTCTCACTTCCATGTCCCGCTACTGGTAGGTACAGCCTCCGTTTTTCTAGCTACGCGGTCCGCGTGGCCCACCTCCCGTTCCTTCGTGCCTGGTCAAACCCGAACGAAAGAACTGGAGAATGTCATGAGAAACGCAAAGCAGACGATCAAGCAGCTCATCAAAGACCGCATCGAGGAGAGCAAGAAGCTCCGCCTGGAGATTCAAACTCTCAAGTGGAAGGAGGGTCGGCCTCCGGTCCAGAAGGATGTGTCCGGCCGAAAGGTGACGGGCAAGAAGGCTTGGATTGCCTTCAAGCGGCCTGAGACTGGAACCCAGAGGGCTGCCCTCTGGGTCGACAAGCGAGGGGTGGGCTCGAACGCCAGGGTCTACTTCCTGCTCCTTGGGTTGCTCCGAGGGAGGCCGTACAAGACCATCGAGGCCAAGTGCCACCCTTGGAACAAGATGTACTCTGGGGCTCTCTACAGAGCCCTGGGGAACGTCCTCAGCAAGGACCTGATGGTTCACTTCCCCGAGACCGCCATCAAGTCCTGGCTCGATGGGGGGCCGGCTCCGAAGGTTCCCATCGAAGAGGTGGTTGAAGTTCAGGAGCCTTCCAAGCCTAGTCAGCGCCCTTCGCTTCTCCAGCGAGTGAAGGCGAACTTGGAGCTGTGGGGCTTTCGGTGGAAAAGCTCTATCTCGTTGTGAGGTCGGACCTTCCCGCAGGGCAACAAGCCGTTCAAGCAGCCCACGCCAGGCGGGAGTTTTCCGCCCAGCACAGTGAAACAGACCTCCATTGGTATGAGACCTCGAATCATCTTGCGATCCTAGCGGTCCCCAACGAGGCGGCTCTTCTCCGCCTCGTTGAAAGGGCCGGGGATCAAGGCTTGAAAGTTTCGGTCTTCAAAGAGCCAGATCGGGACAATGAGACAACTGCAATCGCCTTGGAACCTGCGGCTAAACGGTTGTGTAAGAATTTACCTTTAGCGCTAGCGTGAATGTGTGCTCCCGTAGTTCAGTCGGCAGAACATCGGTTTCTAAATCCGTACGTCGCAGGTTCAAGTCCTGCCGGGAGCGCCCCGTTCTATCCACAGGCTGTGGAGAATCTGTTTACAGACGCTCGGCTCTCCACTCGATTGAACGTCCCGCCCAAAGGGGTACAACATCGTGGTAGCTCTTTGGAATCTCCCAGGGCTCGCCCTTTTCAAGAACGAGAGTCCCTTTCGGAGCGGGCAGCCCGTAGAAGTCAGCACCGAACTTCGAGGTGAAGTTGGCTAGTTTGTCGAGAGCTTCCATTTCCTCGAAGATGTGAGCAAGGATGGGCATCGCTATCGGTGCCGTGTAGACCCCCGAACACCCGGAGGCGGACTCTTTCTTCTCTTTGAGGTGGGGTGCCGAGTCCGTCCCCAAGAAGAACTTGGGGTTGCCACTGATAGCTGCATCACGAAGGACTTCTCGGTCCTCGGGGCTTTTTGCGATCGGCTTGCAGAAATTGTGGGGTTGAAGCGAGCCTCCGATGACATCATCGAGGCTGAGGACCAGATGGTGAACCGTGATGGTTGCCGCTACGTTGGTGGGAAGCGCCTTCACTGTCTTCACCGTATTCTGGTGCGTGATGTGCTCCATAACGATGCGGAGCTTTGGGAAAGCATGAGCGATAGTCCCGAGAGTGTTGAGGAACGCTTCCTCTCGATCCATGCAAAAGGCACCGGGCTTCTCGCCGTGAAGGCTCAGTACCATTCCTACGTCTTCCATCGCCTTGAAGACTGCGTTCATCTCGTAGATGCCTTGGAACGAGATCCCGTCCTCAGAGTTTGTGGTGACGCCTTCGGGATACAATTTGCCCGCGACTGCCCCAGCAGTAAAGGCCTCTTTGATGATTTCCGGCGTTGTGTCCGGCATGAGCTTGATCGTCATGAGAGGCTCGAACGGCTTCTTGCTGAATCGTCTCCAAGCGAGGATGTCCGAACGGTACTTCTCGACATCCGCCCCCGTCTTGACAGGTGGGGTGAGGTTGGGCATTACGAGAGCCCGGCCGAAGTGGAGGGCGGATTGTTCGACCGTGTGCTCCAGCATCCAGTCTTGTCTAAGATGGACGTGGAGGTCATCGGGGGTAGGGATCTCAATACGCATCGGGTTGGTGTACACCACCCCATAAGGGAAACCCTTAGTCACCACCCGTGACATTTCGCGGTGTAGACCCTAGGCAGCCCTAGGCAGCACGGTCCTGAAGCTCAAATGGTTTGAAGCAGCGAATTCTAAATTCGCGGGGTGCGGGTTCAAATCCCGTCGGGACCACCATGGAGATGCTCAAAGACAGGATCTTGAACTACGTCCGGGGGAACCCTGGCAAGAGCGCTACGGAAATATCACACGCTCTTCAAGCCAAGACCTCATCGGTCGCTTCGACCTTGTGCGCCTTCAACAACACTGGAGCTGTCGCACGAGAGCCGAATGGCGGCCCCCGTCGAGGTTACGTCTACTTTGTGCCACCCCCACCCGAGCCCTACAAGACCAGGTTCGAGCGTATCTTAGCGGAGCCAGATGGCGCTGCTTCTCGGGCCGCCAGCGATCTTCAACTCAAGCCGGTGGAGGTGGTCGAAGTCCTCCAAACCCTTCCGCCAAGCGATGGGGATAGCATCCAACCCGTAGTGGGTTCCCGCAAGCGCCCCCGTAATGGCGGCCGTCGTGTCAGTGTCTCCGCCAGCCCGAATCGCGGCTTGAACCGCCTCCTCAAAGGACTTGGTTAGGACGAAAGCGGCAAAGGCTGCGGGTACCGTCTGGGTAACGTGAGCGTGGGTTCCGATCACCCTCAAGGCATCTCGTACGGGGAAGTCTGGCTGCCTCTGATAGAAAGAGACCTTTTTAAGGCCTTGCTTCACCTGGCAGTCTTCTAGGTTTTCAAGGACCCGTTCCGTGAGGATCTCGAAGGTAACCCCTTCAACGAGCAAGGCGACAGCCAACCCTACAGCGATGGAGCCCATCTCGGCTTCCTTCGAGCAGTGGGTGATGCGAGCATCGATCTGCGCAAACTGGCGGGTGGTCACCAGGTCTTCATGGAAGAAGAACCCGAGTGGGGCGATCCGCATGGCGGTCCCGTTCCCCTCAGCTCCATTGATGCCGCTCCGGTCCCAAGGGATCCCGTTGTCTAGGTTCAGGAGGGCCGCTTTGGTTGTCTTCCCCATCCCTCGGTGGTCATCGCTTCGGTACCAGGTTCGGTAGCGGTCCGCTACATCACGGGGGTAGTAACCACCGCACGTGACGAGGCTCTCGGCGATGAGCTTCGCCATCATCGTGTCATCGGTCCACTGGCCGGGGCTCAACCCATGGTACTCGCTACCATGGTACGTTTCCCCGTCCCACTGGAGTAGCTCCTCGTGGTCGGCCTTCTTAGTCTCGAAGGCCATACCAAGAGCATCCCCAACACCCTCCCCGACTAATGGAGCTGGGATGATCATGCACCTGATGACACCGTAACGAAAGACTCGCTACCGAATGTCCATCCCAGCTAGAAAGGCAGTCTTCTTAATGAGGCGGATGAGCTTCCGCGTTCGTTCGGTAGCCGTCGTAGCCCGGTCCCGTGGCATCCGTTGGAAACAGAACACCACCTTCGCATGGTAGTAAGCCAGGTCCTTACGAACCTGCTCTTCTGTCGGGATCAGGAAGTCGGGGATCTGTTGCATGGGGGGAGAGGGATCCGAAACCTGTCGCCAGCCAAACCATTCACAGGGGGGTGTGGGGGAGGTGGGGCGACAGGTCTCGGCTTACCCGTGTATGAACTCTACACCGGGTTTGGGGTGAACGCTAGCGGCCGTCCCAATCGAGAAGGCCGTTTGCTTTGTCGTCTGCCCACTGCTCTTCCCCGGACATCGACCCGTAGTTAGGATCCCGGAGTCGTTCCGCCTTTTCAGCCAACTCGCTCTTCTCGACAACGGGAACTAGCTTGAACTGTCCGTCGAAAAGCCTGGAGATGAAGGCATCTCGAACGGCCTCGTCTTGGATGAGGCTCGGCCCGTAGATGCAATTAAGCTTCTCCGCCAGGTAATTGGCGTGGAAGGTCTGGATGGGGAGGGCCTGTCCCGAGTGAGTATTCGCCTGGGTGAAGTCGATCCCGTTCTTGTGAGCCTCTCGGCAAACGGTAACGTACTCCCCCATGACCCCGCAGAACTCGATGAACGGGTGGCACTTGGTTTGGACAGCTTGGTAGTAGAAGGCGGTTCGGACCTTCTCCATGGAGGCGAGGATTTCCTCCCGCTCCTTCTTGTTGTAGACGGGCTCGTCTCGGCGCTTGGCTTTCATGCGTGAGGATCTCCTTCGGGGACTCGAAGGTCGGTAAGGGGGAACCAGCGGTCGATGTTCCGCTTGGCGTTGAGGACTCTTGCGTGCTTGCCGGTTGCCACGATGACAGAACACCGGACACCCGTAGCCCCATCGAAAGGTGCGATGACCATCATCTTCTCTTCTACCCACTTCGGTTCAATGTATTTCATGTGTCCTCTGGGATCATGTGAGGGCGAATGAGAATGGGGGCGTCTTCGGGGCCTCTCCAATAGGGTTGAATCCACTGCCTACGGCGGAAGGCGAGTTTCGGCCCGTAGGGTTGCCGGCGCCAGTAGCCTCGGATGAGCGCCTGAATTTTCAACTCGTGTCCAGAGCGCTCCCCCTCTACGTATTCCCGGATGGCATCCCGGCAATCCAGGTTGATGGGTCGACCGATCTGGAAAACGCGTTGCTCCGGGGGGCCGGGTCGGCGGGCCTTGTTGGCCTCGTGGCGCTTGTGGCTTGACCCCAGCGGCTTCACTTGATCTGGGTCGGCAAGGACCAAACAGGCGTTGAGGATGAGGCGACCTACGAGAACGTAGAGCCGCTCGTCCCGGTGAAGGTCGTTTTCCCAGTCGTCGCTGTTGACCTCGTAAGGGACCGTCTCGCGCTTCCGGAATTGGACTGGAGTGACGAGGTTCAAAGAGGACCCCATGCGCCAGACGTGCTGGCCATCTTTACCCATCGCGACCCAGCGCCACGGCTCATCGACATCGATCGTCTTGTGAACGAAGATCCGGACGATGCTTGTCCGGCGCATGGAGTCCGGGTCGAAGACACTCAGCATGTTGCCGGGGACTTCGATCATGAACGCATGCCAGGGGGCCTCGATCTCTTCGAGCATCTCCTCCGGGATCTTCGTTGCCATGAGGGCAGCGCAGAACCGTTCTCCCATCGTCACGACGGGGAAGGCTTGATCGGCCCACCGGGCGGCGGCGAAGTAGACGATCGCGTTCTGTTCAACCTGGAACAAATCCATGAAGTCTTCACCCTGAGCTTTCGCCCATTCAAGAAGCTTCGGGGCGGCAACCTCATCCCCACCGTGCTGGTAGGTCTCCTTTCGGAGAACCTCCCCGAGCCGCATGAGGTCGTCCTTGTCCGCTACGTCGGGGGTGAACCCGAAAGCCTTGGGGGCGACCTGAGCGAACTTACGCCGGGACATCTCGGTCATCCCGAGCTTCATGAGCACGCGGGGGTCAACGACATCCGGTGACGAGACGGAAACGCTTCCGTCTCGTCCGACCTTGATCGTAGCCTTCGCCTGGATGTCCCTTTTCTTCATGATCAGTGGGGCGACAGAGTGAACACGTTGTGGGTCTTGAAGAACCCAGGATCAGCAAGGGCGAGACGAACGAGCTTCACTCCGAGCCGGCCGACCTCATCGGCAAACTCACACGTAAGATGATCCTTCACCCGATCGTGAGCCAGTTCGTGGAGGATCAGCTCAACGTGCTTCGGGTGGATGCCATCGTGAAACCAGGCCTTACCTAGCCGGCCGATGTTGAAGGCGAGGACGCCATGGCCGTACCATGCAGCATGAGGGAGGGCGATGGGCTCGTTGACGAGCTTGACGCCGATCTCTTTACCGATGAGGAGTCTGGCAAGCGCCTTAGACAAGTCTACGATCTCTCTCATCCCGGACGTGTAGTCCGACTCGGGGATGATCTTCTCGGGGTCCCCGTCAGGGTCGTATTGAACCCCGCTCGGACGGAGCTGACCAGAGGGGATGGCCAGCCCGGCGTCCCTCACGTTGTTCCACTGGCCCTTCGAGAGGGAGCCTCCGTGGATGATGGAAAAGCCTTCGTTCATGAGCTGCTTGTTGGCCTCGGGATCACTGGCGTCAAAGATCGCTCGCTTCTTCCCGAAGCGATGATCAAGCACTTTCTCCACGGCGAGGGAGTCGATACGCTCATCCTCCGTGGCAGCGTTGACCCATACCTGATCGGCGCCTTCCTTCGTGATGGCGCCGCTCATCTCGTTGGCGAGGAGGACCCGGATCGTCTGGAGATACGCCGGGGTGACGTTATCTCGGTCCACGTTCAAGGGGATCTTTTGGTGGACGTTCACATGCCACGGCTCACCCCCGGACAGCTCTACAACAGGGATCCCCATCTCGTAGAGGGTGGCGGTCTCGCCGGCTTTGACCTCATGAACGGTCACCTCGGTCTTACGCTGGGTCCGACGAAGGTAACCCTCTTCATCACTGATGTCCGTGGGGAGGGTGGCCTCGAACTTACGGAGGATCTCCCGTGAGGGGAGGGCCGTTCCGTTAAAGACCGTCCCACACCCGATCGGCGGAATGAGTCGTTGGACGGCGGCCTCGACTTCGGCCAGCTCCTCGCGGGTCATCCGCATGACCCCTTGAAACACGGAGCCCGTGTCCCGCCTCCTACGGGACTCGTGGCGGCCCTCAGCGTCGAAGACCACGGAGCCCTTCGTGGAGATCACGGAGGCTTCATCGCAGAGAGCCAGGACGAGTTTCTCCCCGAGATTGAATCGACCTCGCTTGGAGGGATCGCCTTTCTTCTCACTCTCGGCAAAGAGAGTGAAAGCGTGGGTGAGGTTTTTGAAGCCTTCCGGGTCATCATCCTCGACCTTGAGGGTGACGCGGGCCTTCCCTGGGACCGGAGTGATGGTCACTTGAACGTTCTTCGCTGAGGTATCCCAGCCGTTCTGAATCAGCTCGAAGACAGCGAAGGCCTTGCCCTTCTTGTCCAAGAGCTTGGCGAGCCCGGCCTTATCTACGGTGAACCAGTCCATCTCAGTAGTCCTCTCGGGAGTCTTCGCGGTAGTCGTCATCACGGTCGCACCGTGAGTCGTAGTCGTCGTCCGGGTCCGGGCCGTCCGAGATGGACTCCTCAGCCGAAGCGATGAGGGCCTCGATGACGGCTTCCTCTTCCTCGTCCGTCAGCGTACCGGCCCAAGGGTGGCCACCCATCCAGAGGGCCTCAATCTCGGCCTCAGCGGGCTCCGAGGGGTAGCAGTTCTCGGGGGGGCCGAAGGTCCGTCCTTCAAGGCCGGGGGTGTACCGACCGGCAATCCGAAGATCGACCTCTACCCCGTCTCGTTCAACGTGGAAGGTGATACTGACACTGGAGGTTCGGTGACTCATGTTGAAAGAACACGTGAGGGGCTTGGGGAATCAACCAGGGAGTGTTTTATTTTGGGATCGGCTTGCAAGCCAACCACGCCTTCATCTGAGCCCAGCACTTGGAGTGCCACCAATGAACGACATCGGCGCAGTCACGGTTCGTAACCGTGACCTTCGCATCTTTTTTCCCACACCTAGTGCAGCGTTTCATTTGAGACTCAGGGCGCCGTAGGGGCCGATACCCTCGACCGGGTTGGAAGCGAAAATGCTCCCACGTGCGTGCTTGGCCGGCTTCTTCCAGCCCTCAGGCTTGAGCACGTCACCGTTCGTCATGTCGACGAAACAGAAAGCAGAGCGGGATAGAACGTCACCTTCGCTCTGGATGACGATGCGGGCGTATCGACGACCCGATTCCACCGTGAGCACCTTGCGCCTGTTGAGCGCAAAGGTGGACGACATGTGGTTGTCGACGAGAGCCTGAGCGAGCTTCACGAAGTTTTCGAGAGCCTCGCGACGAGTGACGACGCAGTTGCTCACGGGAACTCCACCGAGGACAAGAGCGCCTCTTCCCCGGCGTCCTGCGCGCACGCGGGAGCCGCATCCACGTAGCCGTCGAAGCCGTCCATACCGAAGGCGAAGGCGGCGTCGCCGCACCCGCAAGGGCAGTCGCCCGAAGTCTCGGGCGAGAGTCGCACGAGGGGGAGCGAGCCGTCCTGGTTGCGCGTGATCATCGTCTGGGTGTCCATGTTGAGGGAACACGGGAGGGGGTCTCAGAATCAACCCTCTCCCGTTGAATTTTCAGTTGGCGATTCGAGACAGCCGATCCCCCAGGTGATTCCTGAGGTTACGGACGATCCCCGTCCAAAGCTCCTCGATGGCCTGGACGTGACTCTTGGAGCCATCGGACCCGAGGCGATGTGCGACTTCGTGGACAAGAACCTTGAGGGTCTCGTCAGCGCTGGCCAAGTGCTTCTTGGCGATGAGGACTCGGCTGTCCTTGAACTGGCCGTCCATCGTAACCGAGCGGAAGTCCACGACGTCGATGTCGTCCAACCGGAAGGTTTCGACTTCGTTGATCATGGCGACGGCGCCTGTGATGACCGACTGTTCGATCTCGGTAAGGTCGCTCCAGCTATAGAGTTTGAGGGTCTCCTTCTTGAGGTTCTCCTTGACGGTGAGGGCATCACCGAGGGACTTGGCGAGGACGGCCCCGAGGGGCTTGGAGACAACGATCCCCTTCTTACCGAAGTGCTCGATGTCCTTGCTGTCTGCAAGGCTGGCGACCGGGACAGCGTCCGGCCCGTGGACCTTGCGGAAATGGTCGGCCACCTTGTCGGCGACTTCCTTCGTGATGTCGTAGGTAACCGAGCTGGCGTCCATGCTCTCGGTCTCCGTCGTCGGAGTGGTCAACATCTCCGTGAACTGTGCAAACAGCTCTTCCTTCTTGTTCATCGCGGTTAGGAAGACCTTGCGGGTGTGGTACTTGAGGTTCCACGACTCGACCATCTTGCGATCACGGTCCAGCTCGACCTCCTTGAGATCGTAGCCGAATGCGGCGTCCGGGTCGGTCTGGACGAAGATGCCCTTCACGTAGATCCGACCCTTGAAGTCGGGACCGAGGAGAAGCGACCCATTGTAGGTCGTGATCGAGTCGTTCTTCTTCGGCTTGTTGATGAACAGGAAGCAATCCTTCATCTTTGCCCAAGCCTCTTTCGAGATGCCGCCGATCTCGATACGGACGCGGTTTCGCTGCTCCCGGCCCCCTTCGATCTTGAATGTGAGGACGTTATCATCGAAGCGATCGTCACGCTCGATGGTGGGGATCCAGACCTCCTCACCGTTACGAATCTTGACATCGTGGCCGGCTCGAACGAGAGCCAGGACCCCGAGCTTGAGACCCTCTCCGAACTTGCCGATCATCTCGGAGTTCCCGAGCTTGGTCGTGTGGCCCAGGAGGAGAGCCTTGAGAGGCAACGTCGTCCCCTCGTTCTCGATACGGAGCGTATCGTTGTACCAGTCGATGGTCATGGGCGCCGAATGCTCGACTTCGGCATCTTTGGCGTTCTGGACCAACTCCCTCACACCCTCATAGGCGCCCCACTTGGGGAGGTAGTCGGTCTTGATCGTGAGCTGAATCTTCGCCATGGGGGTCTCTCCTAGTACACCGTTGGACGCCACCGACTTGCCGAATCTGACAGGTTCCGTAGCGATTTCGAGTAGAGCTTCGTTGCTAGGTAAACACGGGAGGGGGTCTCAGAATCAACCCTCTCGTGTCGATTTCTGTATTTCCTTGTAGTAACAGAAGGTTTCCGATTTCTTATCTTTTGGGTTGAATCCTTGGCCTCCTCCTGTGTTCCTCCAGTATGGACGCCAACCTCAAGACTCGGTTCCTCGGTTGCTGCCAGATTTGCGAGCAGGAGCAGAAGCTCCACGACGGTAAGCTTGTCCACCACGGCTACAAGAGGCCGGGTCACGGGGAGATCGTCGGTGACTGCTACGGCGTCAAGGCGGACCCCTACGAGGTTTCCTGCGAGCTGGTGAGGTCGTATCTGGTCAGTGTCGAAGAGGAGCTGGTACACAAGCAGGAGCGCCTTACTCAGCTCCAGACCCCCGGTGCCGTGACCCACCTCTCGGTGTCGAAGGCCTCCTTCTACAGCATCGAGACCACGGAGTACATCTGCGGCGTTACTGAGCTTTGGACCTGGACCCGTCAGCTTGAGAGCGCCACCCACGAAGTCAAGTACATGGTTCGCCAGCTCACGGCCGAAGTTCTCCGCCTGGTGAATCGTATCTTGGCTTGGAAACTCGCCCCCATTCGCACCATCGAGGAGCGTATGGCCGAGGAGAAGGCGGCCAAGGACGTACGAGCTGCTGAGCGGGCCGCAGCCCGTCAGGTAAAGGCCGATAAGGTGGCGGCCACCAAAGCGAAGCAGGCTGCCTTGTCGGCCAAGCGTGAGGCCATCAAGAAGGACTTTGCGGACAAGTTCATCACCTTGGCGGCGACGGGTGACAAGACGGAGGCCAGGACACTGTACGTCGAGATGAGCAAGAAGAAATACAGCTTCTTCTACGCACAAGAGTTGAAGATGGACGAGGTTTTCATCACGCTCGGGCTGGCTGAGCGTACGGATTCGGGTTGGGTCAAATATCTCATCCCATGAGACGATTAAAGTTGAATCCAGAGGGGAGCTGCGTGTTCTCTCAGTATGGGACGCAGCCGAATGATTCCGGTCACGGTGGAGATGACGATCACGGGGTACAACGGGACGGCCCGTTGTACCCCCGCTGAGTGGCGGACCCGCAAGCAGGGGCAGATCCCGGCACATGGGAAGCCGACTGAGGAGAACCTCAAGGCGTACATCGAGCACTTCGAGGCTTCCTCGAAGTCGGGTGGTTGCAATGAGCACCTCGGGGTGCAGGTTGTCTTCTCGGCTTTCATCAAGGATCAGCAGACGGGTGCAGTCCTGGCGACCTACCGGGGTCCCAGCTTCGTAGCAGTGTGATCCTACTTGTTCGCTGGCTTCCACGGAGGCCAGCATGCTCATCGCCATCGTAAACAAGTCCAAAAGGGTCACGAACGACGAAGTTCTACTGATGACGAAGGCGTGTGCCTCTCAGATGCGTCGGCATGCTGCCCCGGCCTGGGATGCTAGGGTAGCCCCGGTCATCTTCTACGAGGACCCACGGCAGGTGCCGGATGAGGCGTGCCCTATCTACTTCTTTGACGAAGCGGATGAGGCGGATGCTCTTGGGTACCATTTCGAGGATCCTGAGGGGAGGGAGTACGGCAAGGTCTTCGTGGGCGTCATCCTCGACAACGGAGGCACCAAGTTTGAAGGGCCCAACTCTCTCTCTTGTGTCCTCTCCCACGAGATCCTGGAGCTTTGGGGTGACCCCAACTGCAACAAGTGGGGGGATGCCCCGGATGGCAAGAGCCACGCTTGGGAGCTTTGCGATGCTGTCGAGGGGGACGCCTACCCGATCAAGGTCGGAAAGAAGAGCGTGTCCGTGTCGAACTTCCTCTTCCCCGAGTGGTTCGACTCGAACGACCCTGGGTCTGACTCGCTTCGACGGTTCGACCAGATGAGTGTCCTCAAGAAACCCTTCACGATCGCGAAGGGTGGGTACACGATCTACAGGACGGCTGGGAAAGAACATTCACTCTTCGGGGCGAAGTTCCCGAAATTCAAGAGGGTTGCGAAGGCCTATGTGGCCTCTCGGACGAGCCGCCGTCAGAAAAAGCGTGCCTAGTTCGTCCTTATGATGTAACTAACCCCCAACCTCAAGACCAAGGTTCGTTCGGCTCTTCACGCCTACCTCATTGGGAAGACGGCGGCGAAGTTCGGGGAGGAGGTCTTCCCGATCGAAGGCAACCTGCCGGCTCGTGTGGAGGCCTACGAGGCTCGCTTCGTTCCGGGGTGGGGCCACGAACTGCGATGCGCCGCTCCGGGCTCTCAATGCGGAGCGGGCTCATGTAGACCTCGTGGTTTTCGTCTCCGACTACGAGTCCTGGGCGCACCCTATTGGGGCCGGGGGTCGTGGAACGGCGATGATGGAGCAGTGGCTCATCCTCAAGCGCCGCTGCCCCAACGCCAAGTTGGTCTGCATCGACTTGACGCCACACAGTACCGTTCAGGTCCCTGATCAGGACGGTAACATTCTCAACGTGGGTGGTTTCTCGGACACCGTGTTCGAGGTTGTGTCGGCCTTCACCAAGGGTGCCACGAAGGACCACTGGGTCGATGTAATCGAGAAGGTCGAACTGTAAGTAGACCTTCCAACACGTCAAGAGGCCGGCAGGGGTTCAAAACTCCTGCCGGCCTTTTTCAATTTATGGGTTACCTTTAGACAAGGGCCCCTTCTCACCTACCACGGTTTTTGCCTTATGGTTTGGCTAGATTAGGCCTTCTGGAAGGTCCAACCGGAGGATCATGGCTTTCTCTCTCGACCACCTCCTAGAGAGTGTTGTACCTGCGGTCATCTCAGGTGGCGGTACGGCTCTTTCTACGATCCTCGCCTTTTTCCGCGATATCAAAAAGCGAGTGGAAGAGCTGGAGAAGAAGATCGGCTCAATCGATAGCAAGACAGGCCTCGTGTACTCCATTCACCTCATGGAGGAGGGGCTCAAGAGTGTTCGTGAGCACTACCAGCGAGAACAGCAGGGGGATGAGAGCTGGCCACGTCGGAGACCCGGCTCGTTCACCAACTTGGAGAGCGTTGGTTTTGAAGAGCGCCTTCGTAAGCTGGAGGGTCAGTTCAAAGACATCGAGGAGTGCCACGAAAGGCTTGAAAGCAAGATCAAGAGGTGTGTCCCCGAAGAGGACTTTGAGCAGGCGGACCGTCAGCGAGCCGAGGAGATTGCTCAGGTCAAAAATACAATGGCTGAGGTTCGGGGTTTGCTTCAAGGGCTTCAATCTGCGCTAGGTTTGATCAAACCATCCCGTTGAAAGGTGCCCTCATTTTGACTTATCGAACGATCCTGTTAGGTAAGGAGGAGCACCATGGGCGGAACAGCACCGAGGCTCTTTATGCTCAAACCTGACCAAATTCAAGAAGGTGGGACTGAAGAGGTCAAACCAAACGCCGTGAGCGATACGGCTCCGAAACTCTTCCGGCGTGAGTCGGGTCAAATTCAGGCGGTCACCGAGGAGGCTAGGCAGATCCTCGAAGTTACGAAGGCGTTTATCGATCGTGTGAAGAGTGATCCGCCCCCGGCTATCAAAAAGAGACTGCCCCCCGGCGCAGGGCTCTACAAGGGTGCCCCTACACCTACAGAGCGGCCTCTCGAAAAGAAGCCCTAGTTGTCTATTTTGGTTGAATCAGACCCACTTTCGGGTGTCCTAGATACATGGGCCTCCGAAACATCCTCGCTGGACTCGTCGCGGTTGCTACCCTCTCGGTTTCAGGCCTTGCTGCCGCAGAGCCCAAGTCCGTGTGTGATGTGGGGGACGCCCTTGTTGGCCCCAACTGTATCCACACGGTTGAGGACCCTGATTGTGCTTGTTATTCCCCGGATGTGACGGCTTACCGGGTGTCGAAGGACCAGAAAAAGCAGGTGGTTTGGACGGGTGAGGGTCGAGTCACGATATCCACGTCGTCAATTCTCAAGGTGTCAGTCGTGCTGAGGGGCTCGGCTGGGGGCCCTGCGGGTTCGATTACTCGCACCTACAAGTGGGATGGGTCGGCTTACGTCTTTGCCAGTGAGACCCCCCGCGCTGACTGATTGCAGCTTCACAAGGCACTGGTTGAACCCAGAGTTCCGAAGGGCGCCTTTACGTCGACTTTGGATGTGCTGGATACAAGCCAACCCCTCTTGGCCGGTCAGGAGATGAAGCGCCAAGGCGCTGACAAGCCCTGAGCGGTTCTTTCCCATCCGGCAGGTCACAAGGACAGACTCACCCCCCCGAGACCATTGCAGCGACCTTCCTGGCGCTCTGGAGGGCCATCTGTAGTTCTTCCCTAGTTGGGAGCCGGGTGAAGTCGTCATCGTTGGGGGAGTGGATGACGTTGATCCCTGGGAACCGCTCAGTCTTGGGTTGGTGTTCTTGAGCGCAAAGGACGAGCCCACGAAACCCAAACTTGTGGAGGGTGTAGCCTTCGGGTGGGATTGAGCCTTGCCAGATCCCTGGGTAGACCTGGTTTGCGTCTAATTTCATTTTAGGACTACGGACCTGGCTTGAGTGTGAGGCCAGACCCTTCGAGAGCCGTGAACTCATCAAACACGGGGCTATCCGGCCAGATGCGAACGTAGCCGGTCCACACGTCGGGATCGTTGATGTCCTGCTGGGTGGTCAGATCAATGATGTTGTTCGAGGGGATGTGAAACAGCGCCTCGATATGGTTGCGTTCAGTGAGCGTCATGGATGTCTCCGGTTTGGCGTCAAGTCACTCGTCTGCGACTTCCCACTCGTCTTCGACCGTGATGTTCGTGAGGTTGTCTCTGGCTGAAACGTAGCTACGGGAGATCCACCGAACAGGCGTTGCACCGTCCCACCCCAGGAGCTTGAAGCTCACTAGTGGCAACTGCTTGTGATCTAGTCCATCTAGTATTCCTGCTCGCACGAACGGCGCCTGCTTAGCAGCTGCGGCGTGGTTGTGACCACTAAACGTAGCTGTGCTCGAAGTCGGTACGGAGATCCCTCTTGCTTGTGACGCTCCTTGATCAGCCATGGTTCATCTCAGTAGGCCGTGCCGTACTTGGCGTTCAGGTACCGCTTGTAGTCGGTTCGCTCCGTCGTGGACTGAGAGACAAGCGCAGTGAAGCGCTCATACAGCACGAACGAACACTGAGCACCTCCATAGCTTGTGTTTGTTTGGGCTCCAATGCCGCTGGCACCGATGTGATCTACAAGAGCAGTCGGCGTTCCTGCTACTCCGTCGATATCAATCTGGATGGTGCCAGAAGCTGTACGCCGCACGTAGTACCAATGAAGTCCTGGAGTTGTGACCACCTCAACGAAGGGGAACGACCCGGTGTAATTGAACACCATGAAGGCGTAAGGACCCGCGGAGATCGCGATGTCATCGCTAAAGAGGCTGACCTCATCAACGAGGTTACTTCCAACGTTGAAAGTGAGCGTAAGGGCGGAAACACTAAGCAGTGTCGTTGAGACGAAACCATCGTTGAAAACTGACCGTCGAATGTAGACCGTCTGGCCTGTTACAAAGCCGTCTGTAATCCAACTGCCATTCGCGCGATCGATTGTCCGCGTGCTCGCAGTGATCGTGATGGCAACCTGCGTCGTAAGTGACGCCGTGGACTTGAACATCCACCCCCAGTGCGCATCCGCTTGGAACACGCTGGAGTTGAGGTAGATCGTCGCATTCCCTTTTCTCGCCTCCATGAGATCCAGGAAAAATGAGGCGGTGTATGCTGTATTTGTGACCAGCGTAGGATCCATCAGGACAGCCCCGTTATCAGACACTCTCCTTGTCGCCGTATTCCTTCCTGACGCTCGCGTGTATCCAGCCCCCTTGAAACCATTCAACGGAGCCGTTGCGAGCGGCATAGCGGAGAGCTGGCCTTCTTTGTGCTGAGCACTGATTCCTGCGCTGGCAGTACCTAGCCAAGTAAGGCTACTCGCATCGGCATCCGTGTAGTCTCGCTGGTAAGACGACAACACTAGAGTCGTCGGATCGAACGGCAACGTGTACGTGAACAACCCGTTCCCTGCCGTACCTGACGTCGACCCGTCCGGATTCGTTACGACTACATCCTTCGCTCCTATCGTGCGTAACGGAGTCACGCACGTCAGCTGGGAAGACGAAACGAAAACGACGCTGGGCGCAGGCGCACCACCGATCGTAACCGTGCAACCACTAACGAACCCTGACCCAGCGAGATTGGTGATCGCTGTGCCACCATCGGCAGTGCCTGTATTGGGCGTGATCGAGGTGATGTGCGGCCACAAAACAAATTCAAGGAGACCGTTGCCGCTCGTGCCGCTGTGCTGCCCATCGGGATTCGTGACAACCAGATTCTTCACCCCCACCGCACCAGCCGGGGGCAAGCACGTGAGCAAGGAGTCTGACAAACGCCACACACTCGTAGCGGGAACCCCAGACACCGTAACGACCGGCGCGTTGACGAAGTTCTTCCCAAGCACCGTGATGGGACGGAGACCATTGTTCGCGGTCGGGCTCGGCCTTGCCCCGAAGATGACCGGCGCAACGAAACGGAAGGAGTCATGGAGGCGAAGGACTTTCCTCATCGAACCCGTCCCCCTACCGGAAAGCGCACCAGAGCCTCGTCTTCGATAGTGATGTTGGTGAGTCCTGGTTGTGGGGGTGTGTCCGTAGCACTGACCCAACGAACGGGCGTGCCTCCATTCCAACCGAGGAACCTTCGGAGCACGTACGTCCGAACAAGACCGTCTCTTGTCCCACGAGGCACGCCAGCACTTGAACGTCTTGCAGCAGCGCGGTCCGCACCATCGAAAGTTGACCCGACTGCTACTACGGTTGACTCCACCGAGCGTCGATCTTGACCCAGATAGTTCGCGGATGACGTTACCGAACGACTGACCGCAGCCGCCCCATCTCGCCCCTGAAACGAGGAGGCGCGATTGAGCGTCTCGTTGCTCCTTGCCTGAGAAGCTCCTTGATCAGCCATTGGTCAATCAGAGCGTAGGAACTGTGGACTGATCCCATGGACCAGCAACGGTGGCGAAGATCGTCGTGGCCATCTGCACATAACTCTTGGTGTCGTAGGTGTCCGTGGCGACACCGCCCATGATCCAGAACATCCAGCGCAAAGTGCCTTTGCGCATTTTCTGGTTGTACTGCACGGAGTGAACCCAAATAGGTTCCCGCACGGCGGTGTTGACCGGAGCTGTCGCTACTCGATCTACAGTGCCGAGGTTCTGAGCAATCGTGCCCGTACCCGGAGAGAAGATCAAGAACCCTCCCTGGAAGACTTGGTAGGCATCTTGTGTCGGGAAGCCCCTACGCCGCGAACCTAGAAATGGCGTGTAGGCGTTCGCAGCAATAAACCCGGAACGGAAGGTATCGGGAGTAGATCCTGTCTCCACGTTTCGGATCGTTCTGGCTGTCGTCGTCGGCGCCGAATCGTAGTTGGCTGCGCCTTGCTGCCAGTGGACATACGGGTCTACATCACCCTCTTCTCCATCATCGCAGCGCTGGAAGGCCGATCCGATGTACGCGGAGCTAGCGCTCACGCTGATCGACAAGATGTAGCTACCGTCTTGCGAGACGCCCACGTCCTCGATGCAGTTCGCGCACATCGCGTTGCAGACACCATAGGCGTCCGTGTTTGAAGAGCCACTGAAGAGCCGGGTCTGGTTTGTACCAAGCGTTGCAGGGCCGCCCTGTCCACAGATGACATAGGTGCCGACGACTGGAAAACCGTTCGCACTAGGAGCTGCTGCTGTCACACCACCAGGAGCCACCGTTGCAGTGCAACCGCCGAGAGTAGCCATCTGCGAGAATCGGCCGACCGTAGTTGCGGGCGTACTTTCGTTCACGCTGTCGATGCACTGGAAGTACATGTGGCCGTGCGTGGCCGTGGAACTGCCTTTCCAGATCACAAGCTCCCGCACGTACTCGATAGGGGTTCCTGCCGACACAATCGTGGCGCCCGAAGTTGAGCCTGTGATCGTGTTCGCGGAGCCCCACCCTCGAACGGCAGCTCCTGTGCCGCTTGCCCGCGGAGCGATGACCAGATGCCCGGCGCCCCCCGCAGCATCGGTCATGACACCGAGCAACTCGCCAGTGGCTCCGCTGGTTGTCTGAACGACGTTCTCTCCTCGAATGAAGGTGCCCGTGGGAACCCCAGCTCCGATGGGGATCTTCATCGTCGAAGGGCCTTCAGCACACCACCAAGCTCCCGACCCCGCCGTTCCTTGGAACGCGGCAGGCATCGTGTCCGTGACCGCGGACTTCTCGGTCCATGTCGCCGTACCCGGTGTTGTCTCCGCAATCGCCGCGGGGTTCTCGATCTCCACCGAAGTGGCCGAGATGAACTTGGTGATCAACCAAGTTCCGTTGTTCGCGGCGTTTGTCGCTCCAGTGATCACCAGGAAGCGCCCAGGTGATCCACCAGTAGGCGTCGTCGCCGTGAAACCCGTCAGCCCAGTGATGATCGAACGACCGCCTTTGGCCGTCGTCGTCGGGGCTCCGATGACGAACGACACGGTCGCCGTCTGCGATCCGACCTGAACACCGCCGCCCCATTTGTCGAGGGAGGGGTTGCCCGTGGTCTCCTTCGCTGCACCGTCTGAACTGGCCTTGTACCGCCAGCCCGAGGCCTTCAGGCCACGTGTGAGGCGCCACCACGAGCTGATGAAGTCCGAAGAGCCTGAGATGAGGGACGCGTTGGGGATAGTTACGTTAGGCATGGTCTTCTTCTTCCTTCAGGAGTATCCGCCAGGCGTTACGCCGTCCCACGGACCAACCGCGTAGCTAGAGAAGGCTGTCCCGTACAGACCCAAGCCGATCCCGACAAAACGGCCGTTGTCGTAGAGACCGCCAGGCGTAACGAAGGCGATCGAGACCATCCAACGCAGACTTCCCTTGCGCATCTTCTGGCTGGACTGCGTCGAGATCACCCAGAGTTGATCCTTCACCACTGTGAGCTGCGTTGGAACACACGCCACTCGCTCTTGGCTGTTCGGGTTGTTCGCACCCACGTTAGCGCTGGCGTTCCCGAGGATCGCGCAGCCGAATTCTTGGAAAGCGTCCCCTGACGCCATTCCTCGACGACGGTATCCACGCCAAGGCGTGGATGCGGAAGCGAACTGATTGAACCAATCTGCCCTGAACTGGCCGTGAGACACAGCGCCAGACGTACGGACGCCTCCGTATGAAGTGGAGTTGCTCTGCGGATTCGTGACGTAGGGGTCTACATCACCATCTTCGGAATTCTCACAGTACTGAAACCCAAACCAACCGTTGACACCGTTGACTGGCACCCCAGGACACAAGAGCCAGCTACCGTCTTCGGAAATCCCGGAGGTGCCAATGCAGTTTGCACACATCATCTGGACCACACCCAGATTCGCGGTGCCATTGTTGGCGTCATAGAAGTTGCTTACTCCTGTCGTTGCGGCGTTGGCCCCGCCCGTCCCAAGTACCGCGTAGGTTCCAAGGGTAGGGAACGTTCCCGTGGGCAACCCCGGCATCAGAGACGCAGTGACCGCCCCTGCCGTAGCTAGTACCGAGAAACGCTGCGCCGACTCCCCGACAGAATCCACGCACTGCTGAAACCAGTGGCCACTGTAACCTGAAGTATTGTTGACGCCTTTCGTCCAAACGCACTCACGCACGTACTCGATCAGTGTTGCCGTTGGCGTGGCCGTAGCTCCCGAAATAGAGCCGGTGATGACCGCAGTGTTACTCCAGCCTCGAACACCAGCTCCAATGCCGTTCAGGCGGGGCATGATGACGAGATAGCCGAGACCTCCTCCGGTATCGACTTGGACGCCGATGACTTCACCTTCAGCTAGGGACGTCGCCTGCGTGACGTTCTCTCCCTTTCGGAACGTGCCGGTTGGAACACCCGCACCGATCGGGACTTTGATCGTTGAGGGGCCTTGGAGACAGATCCACTGTCCTGCTGTTGCGCCTCCGATAGTACCCACAGGGAAAACTTGTTGAAGGGGGTCTACTTCGGACCAGAGGATTGCTCCGTTGTTGGCGTCCACAACCCCCGCGGCGTTGTCGACCTCTACGGAAGTCGCGGACAAGACACGAGTGATCATGAAGGTACCGTTGTTCGCACCTGTCGCTGCACCACTGATCGTCAGGCGGTTTCCTACCGAACCACGCATGAACGACGTGGCCAGAACCATCCCAGTCAGGCCCGTGATGTTTTGCCGTCCCGGTGTTGCAGGGGCCGAGCCTGACAAACCGGAGCTTGCCGCTGTTCCGCCCTGACGCTCAGACCACGTCTGGCTTACACCCCCCGTTGCTGAGCCCGGGCAGTTCGGGTTGAAGTACGTAAGCGTTGTACCACCCTGCGAGAGAATGCGAAACAGGCCGTCGTTGGCATCACCGAACCCAGTGAGTCTGATGTAGCGACCTACCGATGCGGCCACAAAGCCCGAGATGCCTGTGAGGGTGATGACACCGCTCGCTCCCGTCGTGATGATCGGAGATGTTCCGCCTTGAGCCCCAACCTGAACGTGATTGGTAATTCCACCGATCGCCCAGCGATCATCGGTGGAGACGCCTGCACTCTCCTTGACGGCCGTATCCCCACTGGCCTTGTACTTCCACCCCGCCGCCAACATGACGCGGGTGATCTTCCACCAGTGGTTGATCCAATCGGAGTTGAAACGGGGGACGTAATTTGCGACCTGGGCGTGCATCGTTCATCGGCCTTTCAGGCGTACCTTATACAAAGACGGGCGTTAGTGATAGTGACCGTATCACCGGCCCCCCCTCCCGTGAGGGAGACTTGGACTTCATACTGTTTGGGAGTGCCGGACTTCAGGTCGCCGACCGCTACGCCAACGGTAAGGGCAACCGAAGTGACCTCGGTGTTCACGAGCAGGCCTGTACTCAAGGCTGTACCCGTGACCGTCTCATTGTCCGTGATGTTTTGAAGTCGAACATTGGCGGTTGTTCCGCCCGTGGAGACCTCGATGTCAGCTTTGAAATAAACCGAGCGGGTCAGCGCTCCAATCGCGGCAGGCCAATACAAGGGATCGAGGGTTCGGCTGCCTGCTCGTGTGAAGGCGGCGTTGGCCGTACTGAAGACTCCAGCTTCAAGCGAGACTTCAACCTCGGGAAGCGCCGTTACTCCGGCGACTGTAATGTTCGCAACCCCTCCGCCTGCATCTGCGGCGGTAACGGAGGCTCCGGTGAAATTCAGTGTGGAGTGAGGCCCACCCGCAAGGGGAACACCCTCCTCCTGGATGGTCGGGGCGCCCTGAGGAATGGTGACCAGGGCCACACCACCGCCTGCGTCCGTAGCAGTAACTCCGGCACCAGCGAAATTAACGGTGGTATGGGGCCCTCCGGTGACCGTAGATCCTTCGTCTTGAACGTCGATAGTTCCTGTAACCGTGATGTTAGCTTGACCGCCACCTGCATCCGTGGCGGCGATCCCTGGGCCAATAAAGTTTAGAGCGGTGTGGGGTCCGCCTGTAACAGTTGAGCCCTCGTCTTTAACGACGACCCCTTGGGTGACGGTTTGCCAGGCGGAAACCCCAGCCGCTGTAACAAATAGGGCCTTCCCAATGTCTCCAACGAGAGAAACGGGAACCGTGGTCCCGTTGATCTTAATGACTGTCTGACTTGAAGGGGTGCCAGATAGATCGCCCCCGGCCGTAAAACCTGAGGAGGTTTGCCAGGTGGCCACCCCTGAAGCAAAGACAGTCAGGACCTTGCCGATTTCTGGGGCCCCCGCTATCGGAACGGATGTGCCGTGGATGCGGAGAACATCGGGGTTGGGGTACGCACCCCCAAGGTCGTTTCCAGCGGGGCCGGTCGGAGCGCTTGCCCCCGTTCGGATGAGCGGGTTGACTTTCGTAGCCCATCCGAAAATGGGGTCCCCCTCAAACTTCTCCCCAGCTGCTCCGACGCGAGCCGGTGCCGAGGTGAGGACATAGATCCCGAATGTGGTGGTGAGCCCAGACCCTCCCCCATCTACCCAAGACCGGAGGACAATTGCTCGCCCAATGCCAACGCCCGCTGGCATCACGAAGGTCACGATAGTGGCCGGGGTTGCAACAAGATGAGTCGAAGGGTTCACCCCAACGAGAGTTGGGGCTGTTACCGTGACTTCATCAACTCCGAATATCTCCAAGTACCAGGCGGCAACGGGACCAGGGGTCTGGAGCTTGATGGAGATCGTATTGCCGGGGGTAACGTTGTTACCCCCGACCGTTCCAAGGAACGGCCCAGCGCCATCTTGAACCAGTACAATCGGAGAAGAAGGCATCAGTTCACTCCGTGCAAGTCTCTGGCTTCTTCTTGCGAGCCGGTTCGATCTCGGCGCATGACTTCACGAGGGCCACGCATTTTGGATTCAAGAAGGCTCCCCGGTTTTGTGTCGTCCGGCAGAAGTCTTCGCAGGTTGTATTGGGGACGTCCGGGGGGCCTGGCTTGTCCGAGTCGTAAACCGAAGCCCCCTCCTCGCACTTGAGTCCCTTGGGGCCGATCTTTGCGCACATCTTCCCGCAAAGGTCCGTGTCCGGGGGTTTGATAGGGCTCGGACCAGGAGCTTCCCGGTCGACTGTCTTGGGGCAACCCGAGAGAGCCAGGAGCCCGACGACAAGGAGGAACTTGAACCTCATGACCAAGCCCTCCGCATGAGAGCCTTAACGGATCGTCGGTGAGGCGAAAGTTTCTATGCCATCGTCTTGGCAATGGTGACCTTCGGCTACAAGCGGGACCCTCTCGTCGGAACCAACCCAGACGGCACCGAGTTCGATTGGGTTGAGAAGGACAAGGATTTCAAACTGGAGCTTCTCCCGAAGCTCACCCTGACTCCAGGTGACGTGGATCTCAGCGGCTATACTACGGAGTCGAACCAGTTCGGGCTCTCCGCTTGTGCCGGCAACGCCACTGGGGATGGGGTCGAGGTCCTCAACGACATCTCCGAAAAGGAGACAGCCGCCGTTGAGGGGCGTGATCCTAAGCCCCCCGTTCAAGTCTCCCGTCTGTTCGTCTACTCGATGGCTCGGTCGCTCATGGACGACGATGGGGACGGTCAAGGGGACATCGGCAAGGACGAGGGTACGTTCATCCGTCTTTGCTTCGAGATTCTCTCTCGGTTTGGTGTCTGCGATGAGACCGTTTGGCCGTACGACGAAGCGAAGGTCTACACGGCCCCGAGCATCAAAGCTCTACGCCAGGCCGTGGGTCACCGCATCCACTCGTACTACCGGATCAAGGACACGGGGAACGCGGATGATCGCCTCGATGCAATGGTCTCCGCCCTTCGAGCCAAGCACCCGGTCGTCTTCGGAACCCTCATCGACGCTGCCTTCCAAGCTCTCAACGGGCCGGCTGTCGTCATGCCCCCGACTGGGGCGACCATCGGTGGGCACGCCATGCTTTGCGTGGGGTACGTGGGAGGTAATTTCCTCGTGAAAAATTCATGGGGTAAAGGTTGGCGTGATAACGGCTTCTGCCTCTTCTCCCCCGAGTACATGAAGTGGGTCAATACGTGGGATATATGGGTGCCCACGTTGGGAACTGTATTCCGGTGAACGATGGATCCTGTCGTTGACCGCGTCGTCGCCCGATTTAGGCTTGCGTACCGAGTCGCAGCACGGTACGTAGCCGCTTCTTATTTCAACGTTGGTGATATCGTAACCTTCGGAAGCTTGAGGAGCTTGATGCCCCCTTGGTCGCCCGTGTCGTCGGGCGGGTCCTCGCTGACCGAGATGAATGAAGTTCTTGTACGAGACCTTCACTCTCTCACATAGTTCACACAAGGTGTAACGAGGTTGAAATGGGAAAGCTGGCGAGTGCGGGAACGCACTTGATCGTTGACGGGGAAGTGTCTGATTCTGCGGTCTTCACGCGAGAGAAGATCGAAGCTCTATTCGCTCAGATCATCTCCGCCCTTGGAATGAAGGCCTTGGACAAACCCCACGTCTACGATGTCCCCGTAGACCCGGAGGTACTTCGACGGGTCCAACAAACTGGGACCTTTGAGGACGAGGGTGGGATCACAGCTATCTGCGTGATCTCGACAAGCCACATCGCTTGCCACTGCTGGCCACTTCAGAAGTTCTTCAGTATGGACGTGTTCTCGTGCAAGGACTACAACGCCGACCTCGCCCTCTCTATCTTGAGAGAGACGCTGGGGGTCTCGAAGTCCAACGTCTCCATCCTTCAGAGACGTAAGCCGAACTGAGACTCAAGGGCAGCCTAGCGCTTGCCCTTGAGTCTCTTCGTGATGGCCTTCCTGAGCAGGTCCCGCTTCATCCACGAGAGTCCGCTTGCGACCGTCTTCCCTTCAAGATGATCCATTTCGTGTTGAATGACAACGGCAAGGAGCCCCGTCGCCTCCATTGTGAATGGGCTGCCGTCGAGATCCGTTGAGAGCACGTGAACCTTTGGGGCTCTAACCCGGTCGAAGCGTTCCCCAGGAAAGGAGAGGCAGCCCTCTACGGACTTGACGGTGGGCTCCCCTTCAACTTTCATAATGGGGTTGATGAGGACGAACGATTGAGAGTCAACCTTCTTCTCTGGCCATTCGACATCCACGACGATCATCCGAATCGGGTGACCTACCTGCGGGGCTGCTAACCCAAGCCCGTCGTTCTTCATCATGGTGAGGAGCATGTCGTAGGCGAGCTGCTTGATCTCTGGCCCGACCTCCACAACAGGCTTGCACTTGACCTGCAAGATAGGATCGGGGAAGTACCGGAGGGGGAGGACCTTGGGGACACTCATCGTTTGAACTGCTTCCAGGCTCGGGAGGGGACGGCTCCCTTGGCTAGGACCCCCTTGTAGTTGCTGTCTCTTTTGTCGTACGCCATCGCCAGATCCCCGTGCATCGTGTGGAATCGGATCTGCCCGATGCGCATCCCTGGGTAGACCTTCACGGGATGTTGGACGATGACTTCCAGCGTATACTGACCGTCGTACCCAGGATCCCCAAAACCCGCAGTGCAATGCACCTGGATGAAGAGTCGGCCGATGCTCGACTTACCGTCCACGATGGGAACGTACTTCTCGGTCCAGATGCGCTCTCGGGTGTGCATTAAGTACCCGATTCCGGGTTTAAGGATCCAGCCATGATCCTTGTCAATCTTGAACTTCTGGACCTCTGGCTCCCGCTTCACATCAAGAACGGAGTCGCGAGCCAGGAAGTGGCGGCCGTCCTCTCCGTAGCTCGCATGAGGCTGTGAGCTAGACTGAAAGCATTCCACCCACTGCTTGTAGACGGTCACCTCGTCACCTAGGGTGAGGTCGTAGCTCGCAGGGTTCAGGTGGTTGGGTTCGTAGGGGTCGATCCTGATCACCCCGTCTTTGACGCCTTGGGCGATCATCGTGTCGGTCAGGATGCCTTCCATCCCGTCTCTACACCGTCAGCCCTCTTGGCCGGCGAACCCGCTGATCTGCTCCCAACCGGAACCCCCGTGTGAGGGTGATGACCCTGGGCCACTCCAGCGATCATGAGAGTTGGACTGGAAGCCACGGACCTGCTTCTCAGGCTCCCTCTTCACCATGGCGAAACCGTAGCTCTTCAATTCGTCGATGACCTTGGGGTCCGACGTCTGGGTGTTCTTGGCAAGAAGAACGACATCTGCCAGCGTGAAGGACGTGCGCTCGTCAGCCATGAGGAAATCTGCGAAGGTCTCGACTGACTCGTACTCGGGTCCCATACCACTAAGGACACGGGGCGAGGGGTCTTTTTCAACTCAAATCAACGGAGGAACGACGGAGGTGGCTTGGCCTTCGCCCCTTCCATGGGGAGGGGCTCCAACTTCCAGTTGGTGATGAGATGACTCAGCATCTTGATGTCACTCTCCAAGTGCTTGATCATCTCCTCCGTATCGTCGATTTTCTTGTCAATGATAACCTTCCACTTGGCCTCACCCTCTTCGACCAGGGACTTCTTTACGAGGGTCCTTCCTTTTTGCTCGTTGATCTCATTGACTTCCCCGTTCTTGAGCCGCCGCAAGTAGCTCTCCTGATTGTCCACAGTTTGCTCAAGGAGCTTCACGAGGTGCTTGGTTCCCTCGGGGCTCAGCTCGAACGGGGGAAAGTCGACGCCGATGCAGGAGCCCTGAATCGAACCCCAGCCGGGCCTCTGATAGCCGTGGAGGACAATGATTGGGTGTTGGTTGCCGCTCCTGGATTTGAGCTTTATATTCCTGAAACAGCAAGGGCATGTACCCGTGTTTTCACGAGTTCTGGGCGCCGTCTTCTCCCGGCGCTCATCTTCAAACGTAGCCAGGCCGAGGTTGTTGGAGACCTGCTCCAGGAACTTCGTTTCCTTTCTGAGCCACGTCTTCACGTCCCAAATCGGCATCTTCATGGGGTTAGGGTAGCGGCCATCCTTCACCTCGAACTTGCTCGGGAGAAGCTCGAAGACCTTACCCTCAGGGGAGGTGAAGCGGATACCGTTCCAGCCGGTCCAACATAGATACTTGAACCCGGAGAGCTGTTTGCCCCCGTAGCTGGCGTACCCTTCGGCTGTGGGCTCCGTCACGTCCATCGTGTACCGCTGGCCGTGCTTTGGGCTCTTGGGGATATTCTGGACCTCGTCCGCCTTGGCCTTTTCCCACAGGCGTTGGACCTGTTCGGCATCGTCTTCGGCTTCGCTCTCTGGGGCGTCAGGCTTCCCTTGGTACCCGTGCATCTGCACGAGTCCGACGACCTGCTCTACCTTCCAACCACCAAGGTAGCTGAGTGCCTCGATGAGGGCCTTCATTGAGACGGATGAGTCCGCCCCCTTCCTGAGCTTCAGGAGGAGAAGCTTCATTTTCTCTTCGGTGAGACCTGCGGCCATGAGTCGACGAGCCACCTTTACCGCAAGGTAACCATCCACAACCCGACGAAGTAGGGGATCGTTCACCATCTCAGTGGACGTACTTCGCGATGTCCTTCCAGATTTCCAGCTCTTGACGAGCCCGGCCGATGTCCTCTTCGGACATCTCGACCTTCTGGCCATTCATGGTCAGGCCGCTACTCCCACTGATCCTCATGAGCAGGTACTTCATCTTAGCAGGGACGACCTTCTTGAGGACGCTCATGTCCGAGTCCGGGAAGGCCTTGACGAACTCCAGCATCTTCTCATCGTTCGTGTACTGGCCGACCCCGACCCACTGGACGTGATCCTGGTGGTCGAGGTACATCGCCCCACCCCACTCCGTGTACGTGGACTTCTTGGGGTTGTTCCAACGGAGCTTCTTGGGGTCTTCCGTCTGGGCAACGAAGCGGAACCCTTTTGAGGGGCTCGACTCCAACCAGTACCGGATCCGACATCGAGCACGAGCCCCGTACGGGTAATCCTCCACCAAGTAGGCGGAGTTCTCATCCTTGTGCCCGTAGAGAGGTTTGCCGTAGCTGTTGCCCTGGACGGACCGGGCAGCGAACCTCGTGGCGACGTTGTGAGCAATCAAGGCGTCAGCAAAGTCTCGAACGGGATCACTCATGGTGACTTTGGCCCCCCAACAATGAAAAACCGACTCACTTCTTCATCCTCTCTGCGTGTTCTTCGCACAGCATCTTCGCGACGCCCACTCGGCCGTTTTCCATTCGGGTACGGCCCCCTTCGGCTGACGGACCCATACGAGCTTCACTTCTTGGGCTTCGCTTGTTCGATACTCGCCTTGAGGGCAGCGAGGAGGTCGATGATCTGGGGAGCCGGGGCTTCCTTGACGGCGGGGGTAGTCACCCCGGCGACCTTGCGGTCCACCGCTGCTTGAACCCGCTTGACGTAACCGTCCTCGTACTTGGAGGGCTCGAAGGCTCCCGTCGTGAGAGCGTTGATCAGGAGGGAGGCCATCTCACGCTCCGCATCGCTGATTGCGATCGGCTTGCAGGCTACCTCATCGAAGTCCCGGACTTCGGCTGCGTAGAACATCTGGTGGACGATGAGCCCACCCTTGTAGGGGCGAACGACCACGAGCTGCTCTTTACCCCGAGCTGCCCACTGAGCCACGGCGACCTTACCCATGCCCTTCATGGTCTCTGAGAGGAGGAGGTAGCCCCGGTCCCCGCCCTTGTCCGGGCCGAGGTAGTAGCTCTTCTCCACCTGGATGAGGTCGATGCTCGAAGCATCAACGAACTCCAGAATGTTGATGCACTTGTCTTTCTCGGCTTCGAGGGCCTTGATCTCGTCCGCCGTGAAGCTGACGTACTGATCCTTCGCGATTTCGTAGCCCTTGTGGCAGTCTCTCTGCTCAATGGGGGTATTTGTGATGGCGTCCGTGTAGTGCTGTTTCACTCGGTTCCCACCTGGAGTCAGCATATTGAAGCTGACGCTCTCCGGTGAGGCGGCCGTGTAGACCTTCACCGGGACGGAAACTAGGCCAAACGTGATGGTTGCGGAGAGGATGGATCGTGCGCTCATGTTGGAAGAACACCTGAGTGGTTTCGGATTCAACTCAAAGTATCACATTTTTGGCCGACTCTTGGCGCCACTTAGGATCTGGTGTGGTTTCATAGGTTTATGGTCCTATCGCTGTTCCGGTGTACTTATTTACGGTTCGTAGTTGAAAACTTCCCTGCTCGGATTGTTCTCTCAACATGGACGACGCTCGCAACATGTTTCAGGACCCCGGTGGACGCTCAGCTCTTCGCCGGGCCACCAAGAGTAACCCCAGGAATCTCCCGTGCCCGACCTGCAAGCAGCCCAACCGGCTGACCCCCAAGGACGCTCGGCAGGGGTATCAGTGTGATGAGTGTGCCGACCGGGCCGAAGGGTGCGGTTACTGACCGAGGAGTGGGTACCAAACCCATCCCTGAGATCCGCAAGTCGCGCGAGTCGATGGGCATCAACTACCACTACTGGGCGGAGCAAGCATGAACATTTTCAAGCTTCAGATCCTCGACAAAAACGGCTGCGTGGTCGCCTACCTCTACCCGGATGAGCATCTGTGGCACGACCCGTTCGGTGGCACGTTCTCTGACGAGGAGCAGAGCCAGTTCCTGACCGTCGCCAGGGGTCTAGAGCGGTACGTCATCCTAAATGAAGACCGGTTTGACGTGCGTCTCTCAGTTGTTTTCAAGTAGGTTCGTTTCTCTCCCCAACCGAGGTAGAGTGTCTTCATGGTCAACAAGGACAAAACGCTGACGGTGGCCGAACTGATGACGATGCTCAGACCGCCAGCAAGGTCCGCAAGGCTGCTCGTTGTGGGTCTCTTCAGTGGAGTGCTGAAAAGCTCGTCACAACCGACGAGAGCCGTTTGAACTTGAAACCGGAGAAGAAACCGTGATCTCGTTTGCGAAAATGACCGATATTATACCCCCCGGCCGTAAGGGCAGTGTGGAGATTGAGCACTTCGAGATGAGCGAGGAGGAGGCCTCCTACACTCGAATGCGAGCAGCCGTCACGAACGGTCGAGAGCAAGCCGTCAAACCAGGGAAGTATGCCAAGCTCATCGTGGACGGTCAGCTCATGATGACCGACACTCAGATGGAGCAAGATACGAACCGGCTCTTCGTCGCTCAAACGAAGGGAAACGTTCTCATTGCCGGACTTGGTATCGGGATGGTTTTACCCCCGATCCTGAAGCGTGAGAAGGTCGACACGGTCCTGATCATCGAGAAGAGCCAGGACGTCATCGACCTCGTTGCCCCTCACTTCTTGAAGGATAACGAAGAACGACTTTTCGTCATGCGTGGGGACATCCTCACGTGGGAGCCCGACCCGAGCTGGAGCTTCAACACCATTTATTTCGACATCTGGCCCACCATCTGCGGCGACAACTACGACGAGATGAAGGCCCTCAAGTCCCGTTTCAAGAAGTACCTGAAGGCCGGGGGTTGGATAGGAAGTTGGTGCGAATCCGACGCCTTCGACCTGAGCTACGGAGCGAGGTACGGGAGATTCTGTCGCCGCTGATCACTTCTTGAGGTCAAACAAGACCATTCGGCCGAAGATCGCCGCAAGGGCAACCGTCGAAGCTTCCCAACCGGCGAAATGCCCCCACGTCAAAGTACCGTTGATCTTCAGGTAGATCCCGAAGCCTGTGGCGAGGATGGTGATTGCAAACAAGATGAGGGTGAGGATCTGACTTAGCTTCATGGGTACCTTTCAAGCTTTTAGTAGTTTAGCAGCGGCGGCTCGTCTACCAGCCAAGGCTTTCGTCGCCTCTTGGTGGTGTGCGGTACACAAGGTCCTCATGTTTTCAATACCGCACTCTCCACCACCCTCGGAGACTGGAAGAATGTGATCGGCCTGCCAATCACCTGACCCGTCACCACACGCAAGCCCACCGACGGCACAGATGCCGTGGTCCCGGTCTCGGACCGCTTGCCTCATGTATACGGGCTGGCTGCGAAGGCAGTGTTCGTGAACACACCCATGGCCTGGTGTGATGACCTTGAGGTCCCGGCCTCTTACGGTTCGGGCTCCGCTGCAAAATGTCCGGCGTTTCTTGGGCAGCGGACCACCACACCACCTACACGCTGTTAGGCGCCCGGAAACGAAGCCGGCGTTGGGGATGACTCTGTTGCGGGACATGGGGGCTTCTTTGGAAATGGGGCGGTACCTTTTTCAAGCCTTAGGGACCGGCTTCCCGATGCCGATCTGAAGGAGCGCATGTAGGAAAAGGGAGGATAAGACTTCTTCGTCTTGATCCCATGGTAGCTGGATGAAGACCCGACGGGCTGTTGCCAGCTCTCTGGTAAGCCTCTGAAGGGACTCACGGAGTTGGGGTGGGGGGTGAGGCCCAACGGCCACCATCTGCCTTACAATCTCAACTGGAGAGCCGCGATAAACCATCAGGCTCCCACTCGGCACCCAGATGGCCTTGGGAAGGTTTGTCGGCAGTCGGAAAGGTCCAGTCGAAGGGATCATGCAATGACGGTTCGAGGCGCTCTGGCCGGCGGAGGCTTCCGCTTTGTACCAAGAGCGTTCTTTACCGACCTCCAAGTCGGGGCGATTTTGGTCGCCTCTACTGAGACAACCTGACGAACAGGACCCGTCGCGTCAAAGGCACTCGCCTTGACTCTAAATTCACCTTGAACGTGAAGCTCCTCTGAGCGAGATCCGTTCTTTCGGCGGACAACGAGATTCAGCAGGAGCTTCGTCCCAATCAGAAGAGGTCCAGGGAGGGTCATTCGGACCTTTGGGCTATCTTTTACGTCGGCAAATTCCACGATGCTGGGAAAGTGGGACATCGTTTCTCCTTGGAAGGGGTATAAAAGAAGACTAATCAAGAGCGGTTTGGTGGAGCCGGATCTTTTGGTGTATGGAGACCCGCCCCGAGATGACCGGGGGCAAGGTTATAGGGCTCCGTGCTCCCCCATGAGGGAGTCGGTTGGTCTCATGCTTCTGAGAACACCAACCGCAAAGCTCCGTTGTTCGGTTCGCAGAGGGTCATCTGTCTTTCTCTGCGGAAGGTTCTCTTCGACCTCTGAGGCTCTTGTGGCCAACGAGGGGTCTTTCCTGCCTGCGAGGATGGATTGCTCCAGCTCTGGGAAGAAGCTACTCGACCCTGGGGCTGATCTCGAAGGAAGGGCATAGGAGGGGCGGGATCCCCTTTGACTCCCCCATGGACCAAAGAGCCCCTCTGTCTCCAAGAGGGCTGGGGCTCAGTAGACCCTTAGAGGATCCATCCTGATTCACGATCCTCTTCCTAGTAGATCATGATCATTAAATTGATCCACCTACTTGGTTGGCGAAGCCGAAACCAAAAACAACAACAACGAGATCAACACCCACCTCGATAACATCAACCCACCCCACCTAGAAGAAGAAGACAACGAAGATGACCTCGAAGAAGAATCGATGACTTGCCTCAATCAGGATGCTGGCAGAAGAGGAACTTGTTGACCGCTGTGCGAGAGCAAAGCACGAGGTAACAAGGATATATAGCTACGCATTAGGGACCGGGACCCCTAATGTCTTGGACTTAGCTTGGGATGAATTAGATGACCCTCTTCAAGAGGTTGAGCGGAGCTTCGTCCTCTGGGTCCTCCAGGGGGAACGAAACCTCCCCAACCTTCATGGATCTTGGGTCCGAGCGATGATGAAGCTTGGGTGGTCGATAGGGCACCCGTACCTGACGCCCTTTGAGTTCCTCCCCGAGCCGCAAGTACGTCGGATAGAAATAGCCCTCTCGGTTGTTCTTGGGGTGGCCGCTAGGTACGGGCGCTCTACCCTCTAGGGAAGAAGCTAGCCGCGTAGGACCAACAGACCGAAGGGTTGGTCCTGGTCCCAAACTGAGAGCCTACTTCCGTAGCCCTCTCGAAGAACCTCTTGGCTTCCTCAGGTTGACCCTGAACCAGTAGCTCGATGGCCCTCGCCCAGAAGTTCAGACAAAGGGTCTCTGCGGCACCATCATCCTCACTCCCGTCCTCTTCGGGGTGCATGTTGGCAATCGTTCGGAGAACCTCCGTGTCAGCAAGCGTCAACCACCTCATCCAGCCCGACGCTAGAGCCTCAAAGGTCCTACGTGTCCAAGATTCTCCAGGAACAGGCGGAACTAAAACAAGATCCTCTCGGGGAGCCCCTAAACAGTGGGATAGCGCTACAACAGTGAGCCGCCCTTCTGTATTTGAAGGAGTTTGCTTCAGATCCAATGCTTGTCGTGCGAGCGCCAAAGCTCTATCTTTTGGGCCTGCGTTGAAATCGACGTCAAAGATAGCCTGGAGCGCTTCCATCTCTGCGAGAATCGAAGGGGTGTCCTCCAACTCCTCGTCGGATAGGGCGTTTTCTTCGTCGTTTTCGATCACGTCGAAGTTCATCATGCAGCAATCCGCCTCAACTTACCAGGGGGTCTCGAACGAGACGCGAAAACCACACCCAGGTTACCCACAGGGTGTCCCCAATGTCCCCGTGTTTTCCACAGGTTATGTGGGTAATTTTGTCACTTCTTCCCTTGACACTACTTAGCTGTGCCGGGTAAGACCAGGGCTCACGTATGACGACCCATTTGACAACCCGAGTTGATAATCAAGGCCCCTCAAGTGTCCTAGTGGGGAGGGGCACTATGGCAAGAGGACTTTCAAAAAACAGCGGTATCCTGGTCGATTATGTCCCGACGGACAATAACGACCTTGTTCGTCACTACGAGCCGTACGTCACCAGGCTCGTCACCCGGTACAATCGGGTGAGTACGAACTTCAAAGACTTGCTCCAGCATGTCTGGCTCAAGATTTTTGAGGCCAAGCTCATCGAGAAGTACCATCGGGCCGGGGGCACCCTCCCGAAGACCATGACTGCTCCTCAGGCGTGCGCCTACCTCCAGATGAATTTCCCTGCCTTCAAGACTGCGATCTGGCGATTCAAGATCGGAGATGATCGCGTGGCTGACGCGATGCGGGCACCCTCAAAAATCATCAAGCTTGTATTCGAGCGGGATCGTGGGATCTGCTGGCGTTGCGGCAAGGATATGGATCGACTCCAAAAGAACCTGGTGGTCCTGAAAAAGAAGGAGGCGACCAAGACTGATGGGGTTGCCGAGTTCCAGCAGCTTCTCGTGTATTTCGGAGATGAGACCGTGAAGGTCTCCCTGAAACCGAAGGAGTCCAAGTGGAAGGCGATCCGCCAGCAAATGAAGGATCGCTTCGGGATTTCCATTAGGCATCGAGTCTTCTGGATCGCGGAGCGGGTGCCAGGGCAGTTTCAAGCTTCGGTCGACAACTACCGGACCACCTGCCTCTGTTGCGTCCACATGATGAACCCCCCGGAGTCCAGAGTTCGTCGCAAGTCAACGGGAGCACTTCGGCCTATCGAAGGCGGGTACACGTCGCAGAAGGCCGTCTACCTCAGCAAAGACATCGAGCAATTCAAGGCTTACCGTGAGGATCCCGAACGAGAAAAGCGTTGCAAGAAGCAAACGACGGTGATGGTTCCGTTCGTCTCTAAGAACGGACCCATCTTCAAGCTCTACTTGGCTCGATCGGTCCACAACATCTACGCCAACTGGTGCCGTACGAGGTCTCGTCGATACAAGGAAGAGTACCACGGCAACAACGAGGATGGGACCTCCTGGGATTCGTTCCTTGAGGATAGCCGTTGCCGTCCCGATGATATGGTCGACCTCTACCACACGAGCAAGCTCATCGCTTCGGGAGAGGAAGACATCCGGGACGTGGACTTCTCGGACAAGGACACGGACAAGACCCAGGAGAAGATCCTCTCCCTCCTCGCAGACGGCTACACGCTCCCCGAGGTTGTGCAGAAGCTCTCGCTCCCACAGTCACTGCTCCACCTCCTCACGGCCTGACCTCAGAATCTACTTGTCCTTTGATGGGGGTGATGAGTCTCATCACCGCTGCTCTCGCCCTTCGTCGTAAGGTCTACGCCAACCTTCCCTGGGGCTTCAGGCTTGCGGGGTTTCTCACCACACTCGCCTCGGTGGAGAGTGATGGGTTTGGGAAGGCCGTCTACGGGTTGTTTTTGATGTACGGTGTCATGGACATGCCCCCCATCAAAGGGGGGCCGGCAGAGAACCACAAGCCAAAGTCTCCCAAAGAGATCGACAGAAAGATCCCTCACGGGTATGGCTCTGACTACGGGAGCCTGATCTACAAGACCCTCTTGAGCAAGTTCAAGAACGTGGACTTCGTTTCCGATGTGATGATGGAGGGGGTTCTCAAGCTCACCACCAACGCAACGTTAGGTAAAAGCCTTGAGGGGAAGACCCTAGTGGAGGCTCGAAAGATTTTCTTCACCGCCGTGTACCGCATTGGTCTCAACATGGTGAGAAGCAAAGGTCGTGAGGTATCCCTTACGGATGAAGAGGGGATAGAGAAGATCCTCGAAGACAAGGTTGAGAACCCCGACGTTTGGGATGAGCTGGGGAAAGAAATCCCGGAGTCGGTCCTCAAGGACGTCGAACGAGACCTCGCCACCTCCGTGGATCCCAGGCTTCTCCCGGACCTGCCTCTCTACTTCAAGCTCCTGATAGAGGATGGCCTCAAGCCCGCCGAGATTGTACGGGGCCGGATGCTCCCATTTCTCGAAGAGACTGGGATGAGCTACGCAAACTGGCAGAAGACTTATACGTCAAAGATCCAGAAGTCCTTGACGAAGGTTCTCAAGAAGTACATCGCTGACAACTGACTCGCTGATTGGTGTAGGGTCTCCTCGTGGAATTACCCGTCAACACCATCATCCACGGCAAGTGCCTGGACGTTCTCCGAACCCTCCCTGACGCCTCGGTCGACGCGATCGTGACCGATCCTCCGTACGGGCTCGGTACGCGGGAGCCGACCATCGAAGAGATGATTGCCTACCTCCAAGGGGCAAACCTCGATCTTGGGGAGTTCATGAATAAGGACTGGGAGATCCCCTCGGTTCCCGTGTGGAGAGAATGCTTCAGGGTCCTCAAGCCAGGCGGCCACCTACTTTCCTTTGCTGCTACAAAAACGCAAGACATCATCTCGATCGGGCTCCGGGCTGCTGGCTTTGAGAAGCGGGATGAGATTGACGCGGAGTTCGGCCCACCTGTCTTCCGTTGGATCCGGGCTCAGGGAATGCCGAAGTCTACGGACATCGGGAAGGCCATCGACAAGAAGCTCGGGGTCGAGCGTCCTATTGTTGGAACCAAACGGGGAAAAGGGGGAGAGAATCTGAACAAGATTGCTCGACCTGGGAAAGGCGACACGGAAGAGGCGAAGGGGGTTGGGGCTTACGGGGCCGGAGCCAAACAGGTGGACGTGGACCTTCCTGTGACGACTCCAGGCTCACCTGAGGCTGCTGAATGGGATGGGTGGGGGACAGCCCTCAAGCCTTATTGGGAGCCCATTTTGATGTTTCGCAAACCCATCGACGAAGGGACCGTGGCTGAGCAGGTCTTGAAGACGGGGACCGGGGGCATCAACATCGAGGCCTCCAGGATCAAGCATTCCAGCAAAGAGGACTTCGAGAAGCACAAGGCGGGGGTCGATGCCATCAAGGCTCGTGGGGGCTCGATGGCCAACTCATGGAAGAACAGCTCAGACTTGTCTGGGGCCAACGAGGTCACAACATCGGGCCGTTACCCACCCAACGTCATCTTCGTCCACTCGGACGCTTGTGAAAAGACGGGGACCCTGAAGGTCCCGGCGCACGTTATCAATCGCTTCGATGACGGCGCTAAGCCGTTTGGTAACGGCGCCGGTCACCAATACACAACGACCCCGATGGGTGATGAAAACGGAGAAGAGGAGATTGAGACCTGGGATTGTCACCCGGCCTGCCCCATCCGTATTCTCAATGAGCAAAGTGGGACCACAACGAGCAGACCGGACTTAAGGTCCGGGGACAAGCAAGACACACGAGGAATGGGGTGGCGCTTCAAAAGGAGACCCTCCAATATCAAAGACTCAGGGGGCGCTAGCCGCTACTTCCCCAATTTTGAGCCCGACGCTCTGTTTCAATACGTCCCGAAGCCCAATGCTGGGGAGAAGAACGCGGGGTTAGAGCCAGGTGAGGAGAACGAGCACGTCACAGTTAAACCCGTGAAGCTCATGCGCTACCTCGTTCGGATGGTAACTCCCAAGGAGGGTCTAGTTTTGGACCCTTACTGCGGTTCTGGTACGACTTGTGTGGCGGCCACCGAAGAGGGTTTCAATTTTATCGGTATCGAGAAAGAAGAGCCATCCGTGGTGACAGCACGGGCTAGAACCGACAAGACGTTAACAGAGGTTCGGGACTTCAAGCACCAGCAAGAAGTCCACCGTCTTGCGTTCGCCCTCCCCAATGATGATGAAGCCATCACCCCATAGCGAGTCGGAGCTTGGCCTCTCGGCTCATTGCCTTGATCGCCAGCTCCCTACGTAGGGCGTCCCCCTGGGACTCAGCGGGCTCGATGTAGACAATCTCCCAAGGTCGTCCTGTCCGGGTGAACTTCGCCCCCTTGCCGGCGTTATGCTTGGTGAGTCTTGCTTTGGGGTCTAAGGCGATCCCGGTGTAGAGCCTGTTGGTGATAGAGCTTCTGAGGATGTAGACGTACCACATGGATAGCTTGGTCAAGAGTCTGCCTTCGTTCTCGTCAGCCTCTGAAGCCTGGAGAGCCAAGCCGTTCTCTGTCAAGTCAGGTCGCTTCATCTGGAGTGTGGCCACCGATGGTGCTTGGATCTTGGCGGTAAAAAAGGACCTCGGGTTCCCTCCCGTAGACACCGGCTACAAGGACCGGGTCCTCGCTTACCTCCAATTCAAGGGGGAGTCTCAGGTCGTCGGGCTACCTCGTTTGAAGGAGTGGGTCGGTCCGATCCCAGAGCTTCGGGAGTTCGACCAGGAAGAGCAACGGCAAGGTGTCTTCTTCCGAGTCATCGTCAACTTGAAGCGGCTCGCTTGCCTTCTTGAACCCGTCACGTGCGAGACAGTCAAAATGTGGGACTCCACGAAGGTTGGCGTCCGCTGTATCGGTCTTGGGGGTGATGACTGGCGGATCGTCCTCGGTGGTGTGGACCGTGACCCCGATGAACCTCTTGAAGAGGGTGACGAACCGGACCAGTTCTTCTCGTTTGAAGAGAAGCCTCAGAGTGTGTTTGACCGGGCGATGGATCTTCTCGAAGAAGATTAGAACTTCTTGGCCCACTCATTGAGTTTGCGGTGCATGAGCTTCAACTCGTCCCGCTGGCTCCTCGATGTCGAAGCTGCTCATAAGCTCGGTGAGCTTCTGGTAGGTCTTCTTCGCGTCGTGGTACAGCCCGGCCTGGTCTTTAGCTGCAAACTTCGTTGCAACGCGATGAATCAAAGCACCTTCGTTTTTCACCACGTGAAGTCTCCCTCGGCCTTTTTCATCCTAAGTTTGTGGAGGATCATCGGTCCGAGGCAAAGGGAAGCGAAGGTGCCCCCGGCCCACCGCTTCCGGTCATAGTCGGAGAGGTCCCTCATGGCTCTCTCACGGCGCATCTTGATGTTGAAGGCCGCAGCGTCAATCATCCCTTGCTTGTGCTCGCCGTAGACCGGAGCGTGAGCAAGTATCCACGTGGAATAGTCTACGAAACCTTCATCATAAAAACAGTCTTCTGAAGGAAACAAGGCCAACGAGCCGTGAAGGAATTCGTGGGTGAGCTTCTCCAGGGTTTGACCTGGGTTCCCCTCAACCGAGGTACAGATGCGGACCTGACCCGTGCTCATGTCGAAGCTGGCCGTTGCCCCGCTCATGTGCATCCCGTCGGGTAGCTTCAAGATGGTTGGCAGCGGCTCTCGACCATACGGCCCTAGAGCTTGGGCGACGAAGGTGTAGACGCGGGGGAGCCAGGACTCCACGAACTGATCCCACTCGGATCCGAAGACCTCGCACCGGAAGGTGGGACCTTGGGCCGACTTCAGGGAGGCGGTTCGGAGGTAGCTCTGAGCCTTCGCGGGGAGAGTCACGTCTGAGCTGGTTTACAAGGTGATTCTCGGGTGGCTGAGAAATCGACAGGCCTCAGAAAAAAGACCTTGACCGACCCCCACCCTAGGGCTTAGGGTGCAAGAGTCAACGTCCGTACCAAAAGGAACCCCGTGTCTTCCAGACTCCCCCTCAAATCACAATCTGCCAGGACGCTAAAAGCGTCGGTGGATTCGTGCGTCCAGGGTACAAGTTTGGATTGTGGACTTTTTGCTCTCGCGACGGCCCAGATCCCGACCCCCTGGTATCCCACCTCAAAGCGTCATGCAAATGCGAATGAGGTGGGTAGATAGGCGGCCAAAGAAGCTAGAACGGGGTAACTCCCGACTCTTCTGAAGGCCGCCTGGGAAACCAAGCGGCCTTTCGGCGTTTTAGGGTTTTTGAATTTCGCCCGGTCCGACCAAGGACCCGAGGTGTTCTAGACAAGTGTTCCGTGAGCCTAACCCGCTCGCACAGGAGACGTGTATCCAATGAACCGTGAAAGCTATCGTAGCTCCGACTCTCCATATCTCATGGGGTCGGGGTTAGTCCTCGGAAGGCTACTGTCGCTGTAAACGACGGGCTTAATGCTAGCTGGTTCGACTCCAGACGGCCCCACTGATTCAAGAAGGATTCCAACGGTCATGAAACTCAAAAAGCCCAAGCCCGGTAAAGCCGGGCCCAAAGAAAGCGAGGGACGTTAGCACCAAGGCGGTGCAGGGGACTTTTAATCCTCAAGGGGCCGGTTCAATTCCGGTGCGTCCCACCGAGACCTACGGTCTCGACGTGACGCATCCGTAGCTCAATTGGCGGAGCAGCCGGCTCTTACCCGGAAGGTTTGTGGGATCATTGCCCACCGGATGCACGAAGGAAAGACTCTCATTCCGGTCTCGTCCAAAGGCAAGACAGCGGTTTCTGAAGCCGTTAATTGGGGTTCGACTCCCTAGACCGGAACCAACCCACTCACTTGAGTGGGCCTCGACCTTTGACAATTCAACAGGACTTGTACGTCAGCATCGCCCTCACGGGGTGACGCAGCTCGTGCCGTGATCGACCCCCGATGATACAGGGGGGCTCCAGCGACCGAGGACTGTGGTGCGCGTGCTCTCCTGCTAGAGAAGTAAGGCAAGACAACCCCGCAAGGGGAAGTCGAGCCTACGGGAAGGGCGCAAGCCCGACTCGGGGGAGGTCGTGGAAACACGCCTCTTTTTTCCGGGGTATCATAACGGTAATGAGGCGAGCTGTTAACTCGTACTATGTACGTTCGATTCGTGCCCCCGGAGCCGCCTGACGGAAGCAAGGTCCCCTAACGGCCAGACTTCGCCCATCTGTCGGGTCAATGTGACCGAAGCTGAATGGCCAGCACCAGGCCGTTAACCTGGGGTAAGAAGGTTCGATTCCTTCCGGTTACGCAAAGGAGAGGTAGGCTGCTAGCGCCCGTCCCTCCTTAGAACTAGAGAGTCCCGGTTAGGAGACCGGCGACACGTTGGTGTACGCCTAGTGGCAGCGATCCTCGATGGATCGTGATCCGGTCCAATTCCGGTGAGGCCCCAACCTCTGTCTGAGGTGTGTTGCAACACGCTCTGGTTCGATTCTTCCAGCCTCAAGAGTACTGAATCAAGCCCATCGCCTGAAGTTCCAGGTGGGCAGCGGCCCCTCCAGCGATGAGACCGAGGAAGGTCTTTCCTTCGAGACTCATCGGGATCTTGTATTTCAGCCGGTAGAAAAAGGCTCCCGTGATTCCCGTGACGAAGAGGATCTGAATGACAGTCTGTAGGGCTTGCATGAGGTAGAGGTATGCAAGCATCGTGCTCCGATTAGCGTAATGATTTCAACAGACTTCGTGTGAGAGGGCACGCAAGAGTGACCCACTCACGCAAAGTTGGCATCTGCTGGTGATTCTCGTGTGGACGAGTACCCGTTTCGTAATCGGGACCTAGCGAGTTCGACTCTCGCCACCAGCTCTATTCTGCGTTGCTTCTTTCTCCGGCCGTCTTTGAAGGTCCGGCTGAGAACAGCGTAGGAGTGCGGATGATTCTCCAAGGTGGAGAGCTAGCTTGCCAAGCTAGATTCGGCGGGTTCGATTCCCGTCATCCGCTCCGCGGGAAGGGTAGACATAGTCCCGACGACGGCTCATAACCCTCGCCATGGCCGGTGCAACACGGCTTCCCGCAACCACGTGGCTGAGTGGAGCAGTCTGGTAGCTCGTCGGGCTCATAACCCGAAGGTCGGCGGTTCAAATCCATCCTCTGCCCCCGCGTCCTGTCAGATCAGGACGCTCTCGTGCGTCTGTAAGTTTGGGTCAAATGCTGGACGGGACTACATACCATTTCATGACGTCTCGTCCGTCCCCTTGTTGACCCATTTCAACGGCCCTGTCTGCTAACGGTAGGCAACCAGATTCTCAATCTGGGGACGCTGGGTTCAACTCCCGCCAGGGTCACAAAGGAACGGCCCCATCGCCTAACGGTACCGTGAGAGGCTTGGTGGTCGGTGTGAAGCGTGTGGCCAAAAAATAGGGTCTAAGCTCAAGTTTTGTTCGCCGTGCCGAGAGGCTAGGCGGTGGAGTTTGGACTTGGCTCAAAGCGATCCCACACGGAAGAGGATTCTGATTCGTGAGCGTGGGAGATCCTGCGAGGGGTGTGGATTAACCATGTGGTGTGATCATCCAATCCCCATCGAGCTTGACCATGTAGACGGAAATTCGGATTCCAACACTAGTGAGAATTTACGTCTGCTTTGCCCTAATTGTCACGCTCAAACCCCCACTTACAAGTCCAAGAACAGAGGGAATGCGAGTCAAAGACGTATTTTTCGTCGGTTATATGTTAGGCCCCATCATCTAAAGGCAGGATAGCCCCCTTTCAAGGGGTTCACGCTCGGTTCAAATCCGGCTGGGGTCACAAACTCGCGAATAGTAGAACCGGAAGTTGCGGGCGGTAAAGGCAACGCAGCCGGGGTAGCTCTCGCATCGGGCAAAGGGAAGGCCCGAGCCTCTTGGACGATCGGTAAGCCGACGCACCAAGAGGCGAACACGACCCACCATGCTTGAGTAGCTAGAGCGACGGTTTGAAGCACCGTGCGTAGTTGGTTCGATTCCAACCTCAAGCACTGCGACGAATGAAGGAAGGGACTACATCGACCAAGGGCAAGCCAGGCCCGGAGCTTTGCGGGGGCAGATCCCGCCTTGAAGACGCAAGCCTTCAAGACCGGCACTTAGAAGGGCTCCTATGCTGGCCGTCTCCTCCGTCACCTTGTCGTCGCATCATTGGCCGATAGCTCAGTGGTTAGAGCGCACGCCTGATAAGCGTGAGGTCGGGAGTTCAATTCTCCCACGGCCAACTAGCGGTTCGGGTCTTGGCGGGTCCTCGGGTCATTGGAGCCCTGGCGATCGATCACCAAGAGGTTTTCCCGGACGCGGACACCGAATGTCGTCGGGACTACAACCCCCGCCATGAATCCCGGAGCCCTCGTTCCGAGCTTCCTGGGGGGCTACGGTTGTGGCCGTCCTCCAAAGGCGGAACCATCTCCGTGCTGAAAACGTCTCAGCATTTTCTTGTCGGTGTCAAATGGGGTCGTACGCATCTGGTGAGGCGATCGGCTTGTCACGCCGACGAGGGGGGTTCGATTCCCCTCGATCCCGCTGCGGATGAAGGCAGGGTTGATAGCCCGTCGGTCCAGGTACCGCCGACAGCCGGAGTCCGCTCCAATTACTTGGTTGTCTTGAGGCGGATGCTCGAAGGTGGGCATTCGATAACGTCGTCCCACAACGACCGACCCTCAAGGCAGCATTTACAAGTGAACGGTGAGTTAGGGTGGTTGTCATGAAAAAACCACCACCAACCGCAGACTTTGCATTGAAGAGCGGCTACTGCGGACATCTTAATTGAGAGGTTTCAAAAACGAATTATAGGTCGGAGCGTAGGACGCGATGGAGCCTCCAAATCTCCAAAAGACGGGTTCGATTCCCTCCCGGCCTGCTAACATTTTCAACTGGGTCTCAAGCAATTGTGGTCAATGCGCTGGTCTGAAGAGCCAGACAACTCGGTTCGATCCCGAGGGGACCCACCACGACGAATGACCGTGAGGACTACATCGCTCATAACGAGGAGGTCGCGGGGTTCGATTCCCCGTCGCCGTCACCAAGCCCTTTCAAACGAGAGGGTTTGGGACAACGGATGTCACGGGCACCATCGGCTTCGATGGTATCATGGGCTGGTGCCCTTGACTCTCGTTTCCTTGTCGATCTTGTTGAATTTTGAAACATCGGAGTGTGGCTCAACCTGGTAGAGCGTTCCGTTCGGGACGGAAAGGCTGGAGGTTCAAATCCTCTCACTCCGACCATTGACAGTAGTACGTTTGGGAACGCATGCGATCGTGGTGAAAAGGCAAACACGTCAGCTTGAGGTGCTGATGCCTGAAAAGGTTTGAAGGTTCGAGTCCTTCCGATCGCACTGAGACGAATGAATGTGAGGACTACAAGGTAGCCTGGGGCTCGGACCCCGAGCTGGACCGCAAGGTCTGGTGGCAAAAACGTCTTCGCGGCCACTTGTCGTCTCTTCTTGCTCAGGTGGCGGAACTAGGCAGACGCATCGGATTCAGGATCCGACGCCGTAAAAGGTGTGGGGGTTCGATTCCCCCTCTGAGCACCGTCGTGAATGACCGTGAGGACTACATTGAAAACCGGCGTCCGTAAGGACATGGGGGAGTAACGCCCCTCCTCAGCCTACTGATATGGCTGAGTGGCGGAAGAGTATACGCACCGGGGCCGAAAGGCTGTCCGTCTTCGCACTACTTGTCACGACGAATTTCGGGGTGTCGCCTAGTGGTAGGGCGCTTGGTTTGGGTCCAAGTTTTCGCAGGTTCGAGTCCTGTCACCCCGACGAGGGTGGGGGAGCCCGTTCAATTCGGGCCGTGGGTAATGGAAAGCCCCCCATCTGCTAGTTCTTGGAAAGTGAAGTCTCAGTGGTGGGACACCGGCCTCGAAAACCGGAGGCGTCGCAAGGCGCAGTAGTTCGACTCTACCTCTTTCCGCTGTTGGAGAATGAACTCGCCGGGGGCGAGCGTTGCTTGGAAAGCAAATGGCACCCGAAAGGGTGTGGGTTTCGAGTACCTCGTTCTCCGCTGTTCGGCTATAGTTGTACCGATGCGGCTATGAACAAGTTGGGTGATAGTTTCAGGTCTGAAAACCAAGGAAAGTAAAGAGTGAGTGGTCGCTCAACCGTTTGCTAAACGGATTGTGCCGCAAGGCATCTGGTTCGACTCCAGTTCTTTCCGCCGCCTCTCAAGGAGGCTTCATTCATGGTGATGTTAGCCATCTGGTGATGGCGGTTGTTTGTGGAACAATCTCAGGCGGGTTCGATCCCCGTACGTCACCCTAAGCGGCAAATATAGTAGAGACTACAATCAAACTGGTGGTCGCGGGTTCGAGCCCCGCCCGTTGGGTCGCAAGACCTGGCGGTAGCTCAGTCGGCAGAGCCCTAGTCCCAATGTCCCTACGACCACTTGTTGCCGCCACTTGTCCCCGTAGTTCAGTGGATAGAACGTCGTTTTCCTAAAGCGAATGTCGCAGGTCCGATTCCTGCCGGGGATACTAAGGTTGATAGTCGCGAAGACCTCGGAACAGACGACGCTTCACTTCTCGTGGATCGATGTCCGTTCCGTCAAAGAGATCCGGTCTAAGCTTTGCCAACCGGAGGAGCTTCCACTCGGCTCTCTGTTCGATCTGGCGGATGCGCTCACGGGTCAAGCCCATGATGTCCCCAACCTCCTCCAGCGTGAGGCCGCCCCGTTCGGCGATGTCGAGGGTGCAACTCTCAGTCTCTTCCTCTACGCCGATCTCCACCGCTAGGTGGTACTTGCAGGAGACCCAAGGGCACGGCCTTTGGGTGTTGGAGCCGCCAGCAAGGCAATCCCCCCGCTTTACGGGTGGGTCTTGAAGGACAGGGAGGAGAGCTTGCATCGCGGTCTCTGGTACACCAGGTGTAGTACACACCATGCTACAAGACGAAGATAGAGCGTGGCTAAAGACGCTTCATCTCGACCTATGGCCTGAGCCCGACCGCAGAACCAAGGGTGAGAAGGTACGGGATCATTTCTTCCCTGAGTCACGGAAGACCCCGGAGCCAAAGCCCCCTAAAGAGCTGCTCACCCAAGAGGAGCTGGATCGCATCCTCGACCTCGTGAGAGAGCACAAGCTTCTGACCTCGATGTTTAGCTCAAACATGTTTGGTGGGTATGGGATGCACGTCTACGAGCATGAGCCCTACCCTGGGACCGGACCCTCCAAGTTGATCGCCATCACGGAAGACCATCTTCCACCGCCTACTCGTCTTGAGCGGGCCGTTGGGGATGGGGAGAAGAGACCCAAGAAGCATCCTGGGTGTGGCAGAGATGACGCCTGGGAGATGTTCTCCCCGTTCACACACTCGGAGCAGAACCGCGAGTGGCTCAAGAGTTACAAGATGGAACCCCCGAGAGACCGCACGTATTACGATTACTAAGCCCTCGTACGCATCTGGTTGAGGCGAGCTGGTTGTCGACCAGCCGAGGAGGGTTCGATCCCCTTCGAGGGCGCTTAGTCTTCTTCTTGTACGCTCAACCAAGAAGAAGATGACAACCAACGGCGACCACAAAAACGGCAGTGACCGCCCCCAAAGGGATTCGTCGGCTTTGGAAGAGGTTGCTGAAAGGCTCTCGTTGGTCGCTGAGGAAGAGTCTCATGAACCTACCGACCCAACCCCGGAGTCTTTGGAAGACCAGGTCCACGGGTGGAAGACGGAGGAAACTCCGACGCTCGAAGGACTTCGCAAGGGATTGATCTCAGTCTCCAAGATTTCCGAAGCAGCAATCGAGGGGGGCATCAAGATGGCCTCCGATTTGAAGAAGGTCGTTGGACCTTTTCAAGTCGCCTTCGATCGAATTGGGGTCATCGTTGCCAAGACGGAGTCCAACGCTACAGCTATCGATAAGGTGGACCAGGGTGTCGCGGATCTTGCAATAGACTTCCGCGAGATGAAGAAAGCCCTCCAAGGTACACAGGTCGACGTACACTTCATCAAAGAGCACACGGCCAAGATTCCGGCAATCATGGAGATCCTGGGGGAGATCCTCGCTAGACTCCCGGCCCCTGAAGAGAGGGTTGAGGTTGCGGCCGTGCTTCTGGTGACCGAGGACAAGACCGGGACCGAGTAGTTTTTTGGAGAGTCGTCTAATGGCAGGACGATGGCCTCTGGAGCCATCTATTGGGGTTCGAGTCCCTACTCTCCAGCTCAGTAATCATTGGGGTGTCGTCTAATGGCAGGACGGTAGCTTCTTGCAACCCTTCGTGTTACCGTTTTGCATGGGACTACGATCATGGGAAGATACCGACCTCGTACGAGCTGTGACGCAAGGAGATTCTTGGATGGATGTTCTCCGCTCGTTAGGTCTAGTTGCCGCGGGAGGTAACTTCAAGTCAATCCAAAAGCATGTGCTTCGTCTGGGACTGAGTACCTTGCACTTTGGAAGGCGGCGTAGAATTGAAGCTCTTGGAAAGAGTGTTGACGACCGACGCCTTACCGACGCCCAAATCTTCTGCAAAGGAAGCCACGTCAAGAGCGCCAAGGTGGCAGCACTTGTTCGGAAGTCCAACCTGTTGGGAGCTTACGAATGTGAAATCTGTGGTAATACTGGAGTACACCACGGGTCTCCCCTTGTACTTCAGTTGGATCATCGGAGTGGGGTAGGTAATGATAACCGCCCAGAAAACCTCCGGTGGTTATGCCCTAACTGTCACTCTCAAACTCCAACTTTTGCCGGCCGCAGTCGAGGCTGGCGTCAAAAAGACAACAAGCCGGGTTCGTCTAACGGCAAGACACGGGGTTTTGATCCCCGCCATGAGGGTTCGATTCCTTCACCCGGTGCCATAACGTAACTCTTGTATCGTCTAACCCCTCCGGGGTCTTCAACAGAACACGCCGGAGTTTTTTGGGGTCGTCGTCCAACGGGAGGACATGAGGCTGGCAGTCTCAGAATAGGGGTTCGATTCCCCTCGACTCCACTGGTCAAATGCCGTCGAGGTCTACATCTCGAAAATGAAACGACTTCGGCATCAACTTGTTGACCTAATTTCGGGACCGTAGCTCATCTGGGAGAGCGCTCCGTTCGCATCGGAGAGGCGGGGAGTTCGAGTCTCCTCGGTTCCACTACGGGGTTGTGTGACGGGTCACTGGTTTGCTTTGCAAGCAAACTTCGCGGGTTCGACTCCCGACAGCTCCACCAACGAACGGTGTACGAGGGACATGACGCCTCAGCAGGTACGTGACGCGCTCAATATCTACGAGAAGGCCCTCAAGGGGGAAGAGGCGGAGCCGGTCCGTGCCGACTTGAACGCCATCCACCCCGCGGGCAAGAGACAACGGGACCACCTGCTGTGGATGGTCGGGGAGACCCGGAACATCCTCGGGAGGCTTGCAGGGGATCAGGATGACCGAGGTGACCGTGAGAAGGCGATGCGCTGGTTCGGGTTCATCCAAGGTGGTCTTTGGTCCCAGGGCTTTTACAGCATCGAGGACATGAAGAACCACAATCGGTGAAGCTCTTGTAACCCCGTGGGGGTATGGGTCACCCGCTCCGAGACTTCCAGAACGCCGTCCTCGTCCGCAACGTGGTGGCTCACGTGAAGTTCGCCAAGAACTTCCCCAACGACAAGGCCCTCAAGGATTACCTGTCGAAGCACCCAGGTGCCGACAAATCCAAGCACAAGGTCGTTGAAGTCGACGAGGACATGGAGCGGATCAAGAAGGAACTGAAGCCCACTCAGGACATCCAGAAGGGTCAGCAGAAGTCCGACAAGGGCAAAGCTGAGCGCAAAGAAGAGAAGGGCAAGAAGGAAGACGATGCCCACGCCGAGAAGCTCAAGAAAGAGCTGACGGACTGGAAAGACGCCAAGTAGGTCCGTGAACGATAAGGTCCGGTTCCTTATTTACGGAGTGACCGCCGAAGCGTGGTCCGCCCGTTACGGTGTCGAGGCTTTCAGCCACCCCTGCTTCGAGTGTGGCCGGATTCTGACGACCTCGATCCCCTTCGCCCAAGGGCAGCTTCGAGGACTCCAGGCTCCTCCGTGTGAATGTGGGAACGAGAAGACGCCGTACGGTCTTGTTCGTGACCCGGCCTACGGGGACTTGTTCACCAACGTCGGTAAGTGATTCTGGCCGCTTTGCCCTGGGGGCGCCTCCGTTTTGTACTCGGAGTGGACGAGTTCGACTCTCGTAGGCGGCTCTGCGAACGTGACTTCGTGAGTCCACAGAAGGTCTGTTGACTCACAGCGGGTGTCGAGAAGTCAACCGGCTGCTGGAGCCGTGCCCGTACCAGCACTTGCGGGTGTCGTCTAAAGGCAGGGCTCTAGCCTTCCAAGCTAGTAATGGGAGTTCGATTCTCCCCACCCGCTCCAACTGTCTGCCATCGCCGCCACGTTCGGAGGCGGTGACAGTTTGCGCAAACCACCTCACACTTTTGAATTTCAGCGATAACGGTTCGCCAAGGTAGGCCGTTACCCTGCATGCGGGCAAGGCTATCGATCTTCTCGTCGGCATCGAGATGGTCGAAGTCCATCACGCATGTTGGAAAACGGTTCCCGCAGTCCGCACACGGTACGTCCTTTAAAGCAGCCACCCGGCTCCGGAGTTCCAGCTTCCAGCGTATTCGTCTCTCGGAGTTCTTCGTGATGTAGGTGCTCCTGTTCTTGAGGTAGTGCTCGCGGTGGTACAACTTTGCGCATGCCTTGCAGATGTCCCTACGTCCGTCTGATTTCGCAGAGTTCTGGTGGAAGTCGTCCAGCGCCTTTGCTGTCCGGCACCCGATGCAGGTCTTGGTCATGCCCTGGTTGGAGTATCAAAAGAATCCAACCAGTAACTCAGGTTCAATTCTTCCGGGTCGGGTTCGATTCCCGTCGTCCGCTCCATTCAATGTCGTTCAACGCAGAAGTTGAAGGCGAGCATGCTGATCGGGATGAAAACCACGATCAGCATCATCCAGAAGGTCACGTCTGGTCGCCTCACAACTACAGGGGCTCATGAATGTTTTGCCCGTGAGGCTCCTGTGGAGGGGCGTTCCCTTGGTATGGGAAATTCAGTGGGTTCGACTCCCATCGCGGGCTCTAGTCGGTGTACTTTAGGTTGATGCGTTGTTTTGGCGTCGTGTTGGTTCTCGCCTCTGGGTGTTCGTGCTTCAACAAGCCGACCCCGGAGCCGAAGCGAACGGTAGGTGTGATCACGGTCGATGCCGGGACGCCCACCCTGGTTACAGACGCCGGGGCGATCCCCCCGTACAACCGGGACGAGTGGGGTCGTTGGTTCGATGCTGACAAGGACTGCCAGGACACCCGCCAAGAGGTCCTCGTTCATGAGAGCGAGGTTCCTGTGACGTTCGTGGACCCCCTCAAGCCGTGTCGGGTGTTGACCGGAAAGTGGACCGATCCCTATTCGGGAATGACCTTCTCGGATCCGGCCGACCTCCAAATAGATCATGTGGTGGCTCTTGAAGAGGCTCATCTGGCGGGCGGGTGGCAGTGGACGCTTGAGCAGAAGAAGGCCTACGCCAACGACCTCGCCAACCCCCACCACCTTCAAGCAGCCAGCGTGAAGTCGAACACGTCGAAAGGTTCACGCCCCCCACCCGAGTGGATGCCGCCAAATGTGGCCTACCGCTGCGAGTACCTGAAGCGGCGTCTTGAAATTCTGCGTAACTACAAGTTGAAGTACGATCCGGATGTCTATCTCAACTTGGTGTTCACCTACTGTAAATGACACGGGTGGCCTTCACGTGGCCACAAATTGCGGGTGTAGCTCAGTGGTAGAGTTCTTGGTTCCCATCCAAGTTGTCGTCGGTTCGATCCCGACTACCCGCTCTGTATCGTAGGAGGAGTCAGGCGGCTTGTGCCCTTGCGGCCCAAGGGGTTTACGCAACCCAACCTGACCTAAAGCCCCGGCTGAAAAGCCGATGGCCTTGGTTTGGTGCTTCGGCCACCTCTGAACCATCCGTCGTGTTCTCCATGGAAGAGCGACGGGTGGAAAGCATCGCAATTTTGAGCCCGTTCGCTGGAGCGGTACGCGGTCTGCAAAATCGTGGACGAGGGTTCGATTCCCTCCGGGCTCTCCAGGTGTATCGAAGGGGCGATGACCAAGCCCTTCGATCCTAAGTTCGACCCTAACACAACGACGCTCGCCAAGGCCCAAGCGGTCTTGAAAGACCATGCGTTGAAGGGGGCTATCTGCCCTTGTTGTCGGCAAGAGGTTCGGATGTACCCGAGGGAGATCACCTCCACGATGGCGTACACCCTCATCATCCTGCACCGACACTTCTCGACCAACAAGGACTGGCTCCACGTCCCTAAGTTCCTCTCTCAGATGAGCGCCATAGGGTCTGCGGTCCGAGGGGGGGACTTCGCCAAGCTCCGCTACTGGGGCCTCCTGGAAGCCAAGCAGGACGCCAAGGCCAAAGAGAAGAGGAAGGACGGAAGCAAGCGGGTTGGCTTCTACCGGATGACCGAGAAGGGTCACCAGTTCGCCAAAGGGGAGATCAAGATCCCGAAAGTGGCCCTGGTCTACAACCGGAAGCACCACGGGTTCGCCCCTGGTGAGGCGACCATTCAAGAGTGCCTCGGGAAAGAGTTCAACTACACTGATTTGATGGCGGGCCAGCTCGGAGGCTTCGTCGTATGATTTGCCCCTGTAGTCTAGCGGAATAGGCGACGATTTTCTAAATCGTACTACGCAGGTTCGAGTCCTGCCAGGGGTGCTAAGGATGCTGACTCGTGAGAAAATGGACGAGATGCCGATGGCGCTCTTGGAGCGCTTGTATTTCACGGCAGTCTCGTGCGTCGCGGACATCAACAAAAAGCTCGAAGGGGAAGAGGGGTGTGTGAACCTCTTCTTCTTGGAACCGGACCTTGTGGAACGTCGGGGTAAGCTCTACGATCACATCGAGATGTTGAAGGATGCCATGGTAGCTCCTAGGAGCCGGCTTCAACGAGCGGCTCTCGATGACATGACGGACTCTCAACCTACGGGCGTTATCCGGCTCGGATGACGGTGTAATGTCGGGACATGAGCAATCCGATCTGCTTCGCCCTCGATGTCCCCAAGCTCTCAACAGCTCAAGGCTTTGTAGACCGGCTCGAAGAGCACGTCGGGGCGTTCAAGGTCGGGCTGGAGATGTTCATCGCCTCCGGGGCGATGCCCTTGACGAAGAAGCCGGTCGTCCTCGACTTGAAGCTCCACGACATCCCGGAGACTGTGACCCGAGCCGTCAAGGCGGGTGGGGACCTCGGGGTGAAGTACATGACGCTCCACATCCAGCAGCGCAAAACGCTGGAAGAGGCCGTCAAGGCGGCGGAGCCCTTCGGTATCACCCTCCTCGGGGTGACCGTTCTCACGTCGATGACGGAGCAGGATTGCGAAGCTCTCATGCTTCCGAGCCTGGTCACCCGAGCCTGGTCTCAGCCCTCGTATGATCCCGGTCTTCGAGCCTTGAATCTGGCCTCGTTTGCGTACTCTCATGGGCTTCGCGGCTTCGTCTGTTCTCCACAGGAAGTCGGTGCTCTCCACACGAAGCACCCGGACGCCTTCTACCTCGTTCCCGGAGTACGACCCCTCGGCGCAGAGGTCGGAGACCAACGGCGGACGGGTACGCCGGGCGGGGCTGTCATCGACGGCGCCGACCTCGTTGTCATCGGCCGTCCCATCCGGGATGCCAACGACCCTGTGGTGACAGCTCAGGCAATCCTCAAAGAGATCGAAGATGCTCAGCGGATTGAGAAGGTTGCTCAGCAAGGGATGAGGGAAATCTCCCGATGAAGCTCACCCTCTCAAGGACTCTTCCGTAAACTCTACGTCCACGTCGTCAAAGAAGTACAAGAGCGACCTTTTGATGTTCGCTCGTGCCTCATCCTTGGTTGTTCCCTCTGCGTGACAACCCGGAACCGTGTAGATACTGGCCATCCACTGGCCGTCAGCTTCGACGTACGTGATGTTGAATTTTCTGGCCATCTTGATCGAAGATGGCCCATAGGAGCTTTTGTATTTCTGTCCCCCCAGGACACTACCCTCTCAAGGTGGGAACACGCGTTCGATTCGCGTTGGGGACGCCAAGAGGTAAAGCAAGGCCTCTGAAATCAAAGACAATGTGCCCGTAGCCTAACGGATCAGGCACCAGCTTGCGGAGCTGGTTCATGCAGGTTCGAGTCCTGCCGGGCACGCTAATCTCTCTGTTGTGGCGGATTCCACACACGGGTCTACGAAACCCGTTGCCCAAGTTCGACTCTTGGCAGAGAGGCCACGTATCCTTCAACTCTGAAAGGACTACAAATGCTGCGATACGACGAGAGGTGGGTGCCACCGGATTAGCTTCCGGGAGGTACCCATGCACAAGAACCACAGACGAAAGAACCACGTAAAGAACTTCCGACCCCGTTGGAGGTACTCGCTTCACTGGTGGAAACAGAGCTACTGGAGCAAAGAGAGAGCCAGAGCCAAGACCCTCATGGTCAAGGATCGGTTCGACGATCTCCAGATCGTTCACCCTAAAAGCATCCTCTGGGATGTTCTCTGAGGGAGGGGCCTCACGGCCCCCATGTCCCCGTAGCCTAGCGGATGAGGCCCAGGTTTCCGAAGCCTGTTACGTTGGTTCGATTCCAACCGGGGACGCTACCGTCTGAGCGGATCTTGCGTCGCGAGAACCAAGGGAGGGGTTTCGCCTGCGTCAGCTCGGAACTTCGTTACGACTTCAACGAAGGCAGGCTCCTCCGGGAGCGCTGTCGACTTGCAGCCGGCGATGATCACGAGAACAAAATACATCTTGGTTCTCATGACCAAAAGCGCCCATCAAAGAGTCTTTCAATTCCATGATGGGCGTTTGACGCTCACTTCTTCACTTCTTCGGTGCGCCAGCGTCGGCCTTGGGTGCGGGCTTTGCAGCACCACCTTCCGCCTTCACGGGCGGTCCGGCATCAACTGGAGCTGTAGCGCTTACAACGGCTGTTGAAGCTGCCGCAACCGGAGCCGCCGCCTTGGGCGGGTCTGGGGCCAACGGAGCCGAAGCTGCGTCCGCAACCGGAGCCGCTGCCTTCGGGGCTTCAGTGGAAGCTTCTGCGCTGCCACCGTCGTTGATGGTGTTCTCAGGTGCCTTCGCCTCGCCGCAAGCAGCAACCGCGAGAATCGAGAGGGTAACAAGGATGGGGGTCTTCATGCCCTCGCCCTTCGCATCAAAGAGTTCTCAATTTTGCCCCTGTAGCCTAGCGGAATTAGGCACTGGTCTTCGGAACCAGCAACGTGGGTTCGATTCCTACCAGGGGTACCGTGCCGGATGACTTGCTAGGATTACATCGACTATGAATCGATCGACCAGGGTTCAACTCCCTGTACGTCCACAATGGGGGGCGTGGCTGGTGCCTAGATAAACCATCTTAGCTCTACAACTTGTCGGCATATCGCTGGGAAATCAAATGGATTGGTAGCTGTTTCATACGCAGCCTTAAGAGGGTTCGATTCCCTTCCCAGCGACCGGGGTGTATCAAGAGCCACCTCATGCGTTTCATCGTTGCCCTTCTGGTGTTCTCTTCTTGTCGGGTACCGGATCCCCTCCCGGCCGAACCTACCGTCGTTGAAGTGACGGGAGTACCTGAAGCTGGCGTAGAGATTTTCGACGCAACCTCCGAACCAGAGCCCGATGACTACTCGGTCGTCCTTGGGTACTACGAGACTAGGTACGCCTCCGAGATCGATCGAGGCAAGAACATCGAGCAAGCCAAGAATCGAGCCTCTCTGGTCCGTCTTGGCCTCGGTGATGAGTTCAGTTTCAACTTGACGGTGGGGCCAAGGACCAAGGAAAACGGGTTCTTTGATGCTCCGGTCATCAATAAAGGGGAGCTGGACAAGGGCATCGGAGGTGGGGTTTGCCAGGTCAGCTCGACCATCCACGCTGCGGCCTTGATGGCTGGCTTGGAGGTGACTCTCCACACGCCACACTCAAGGCCGTCGAAGTACATGCCCCCCGGCCTCGATGCGACCGTTGGGTTCCCTGAGGACTGCAAGGGGGACTACAAGAACAAGAAGTGTTACGCCCCGGACCTCCGGTTGCGGAACAACCTTGGCTTCCCCGTTCAGATCGTCGTCTCAACCATCCCGCCCAAGAAGAAGTGGGGGGAGGCGACGCTTAGGGTCGAGGTCCAGGGTCGAGGGGATCTGCCCCCGAGGCCAAGCTACACGTTTGGTACCGAGAAGAACGGGGAGTTCGAGCGAAAAGTCAAGAAGATCGACAAGCCTTCTGGTTACATGAAGCAGCTCCAGCCAGGATCGAATGGGTTGATCGTCAAGTCCTGGCTCAAGGTTGATGGTGGGGTCCTCAAGACCTTCAGGACGGTCTACCCTCCGACCGATGAGGTCTGGGAGGTGAGCGAAGACTTCCCCGAGAGCGGCCCTCAGCCATGGGAGATACCTCCCGATGCTGGAGCTGACGGTGGTGGTTGAGCCTCACATCAAACCGGGTCCTGCTCTTACGCGGGTTTCGTTTGGTGAGCCTTGGGTTGCTTGTAAGATTCTTGATGAAAATCTTGACGCTTATCGTTACGTATGGGACGAAGAGATCGATGGACAACCCATGCGAATCTTCCGAAACATGCTAACTACTAAGAGATTTGCACAACATGCGGGGTAGGCCGACTGGCGAGGCAGCTCTTTTACAAGGAGTTTCAGAAGGGTCCGATTCCCTTACCCCGTACTAGGCTCGTGTGGCGGAATGGCAGACGCACTCGATTTAGGGTCGAGCGGGTAAAACCGTGGGGGTTCGACTCCCTTCACGAGCACGAAAGAGGTACCATGAAGTTCAAGATACAGCGGCGGGTCCCGATAAATTCGGGCCGTCGCCTAAGCTGCCGGTCGCAGTAACACGTCTTATAAGCGTGAGGCTTGGGAGTTCAACTCTCCGTCGGCCTACCTCGTCGCGGTGTACGTTTCGCATGCACCCTCGAATGTTGGGCGTCCTGGAAGACGCCGAAGAAAAATCTCCACCTCTGGAGCTGGATCAGGTCGCCTACACGCTGGCCTGCTTCGCCCGAGCGAACGGTTTCAACCCGCATGCGGTCTCGGGCCTACCTAAGCTCACGGCGTTGATCCAGGAGATCGGGGCTCAACTCGAAGAGCACCCTGCTCCGACACGCTTCACCAGGATGTTGGGCTTGGACCCCACGCGTTCAAAGAGCCTGGCCTGGGTGAAGTTACAGTTCACCGGCTGGATGGACCGAGAGGATCGAGTTGGCGACGTAGTTTCAATGCTTTTGCGTGAGTGACGCGAGGTTCGTTCTCGGGGAGAACACTACTGTGACACGGTAGACCAGGCGGGTTCGAGTCCCGCACCTCGTACTGGTGTAGTAACTTGGAACGGAGAGATGAAGATGAAAACGTCAGGGTACGCCTTGAGAGAGGCGATCAAACAGTACGAGCTGAGAAGGGATACGGCGTCCGGGACCTTCAATCAGTCTCTCAAGAAGTTCCCCGACGAGCAAAAGGAGACACCTCAAGAGGTGATCGAGACCTTTGCCAAGGCGGAAGCGGCCTTGGCCAAGCTCCAGGTCGTTCAAATGAGGTACAACCTCGCTGTGCAGGTTGAGGCGAACGGGGAGAGGATGTCTCTCGCTGAGGCCATCAAGCGCATCGGTGGTGTCGGTCGCATCGAGAAGATGTGGAAGAGCACCGTCAGTGAGAAGAACAGCCGTCCGTCCTATATGGACGATGTGGATACGCGGGATCCAAACCAGATCCGTGCGATCCGCACCATCACCGCCGCAGATGCGGTGAAGCTCGCCATCCAGACCGGCAAGAAGGCCGGCTCGCTGAGGGCGGCTATTGCAGTCGCCAACGGCAGGGAGATCGAGGTAGAAGACTTGGATCCGTCGCTCTTCGAGTGATGGGTCTAGGACGAGGCTTCTTCTGGAGCCTCGTTTCGGGAAGGGGCCTACCTGGAACGGGTAAAACCGTTGGCCGACTCACTCCGTCACGTGACGGCCGGCTTAGCTCTCCGTGAGTTCTTGGGTTCTCCCAAGCATCGGCGAACAAGGCAAGTCACGTCGGGCAGAGTTGTTCTTGCTCCTGTTCCCTTCCCGTTTGCGCCATGATGTTTCCGGTGAACGGCCCCGTCTGATATGCGGGGTGGCTAGGTTCAACTCCTAGATGGCGCACTGTTTCTTGCTCAGGTGGCGGAATGGCAGACGCAGTGGATTCAAAATCCACCGGGTAAAACCGTGAGGGTTCGATCCCCTTCCTGAGTACTAGGCCCGTGTGGCGGAATGGCAGACGCAGTGAATTTAAAATTCGCGGCTCCTTGTGGGCGCTGAGGGTTCGACTCCCTCTACGGGTACTAGCACTAGCTCTTCGATGCTTCTTGGTGTAGGGTAGGAGTACGAAAGGGGCTGAAATAGATTCGACTCTGGAAAGAAGTGACATCTGCGTACAACAGCGCTCGACCTGTTCAATCGAGCACAAGCTAGTCGCCAACGACAACGCTTTCGCTTTCACCGCTCTCAAGGCGGCCTGAAGGCCGGGTTCCCGCCAGATCGTCCTGGTAGCGGAGAGCCTGTCAACCACTAGGGCTGGACCGAGCACGTGTCTTGCGGTGCAAAGGTCGAGAGGAACAGCGGGAATAGGTCGTGGCCGAATCTACGAACTCAGTCGAGGGGGATACTTCGACTACGTACGTGAATGAAGGCGTCATCGGACTTCTGGAGGACCGGGGGGCAGTACCCCGCAGCTCCACAAATTAGGTCTAAAGTCATGAAACTGCTCTCCTCCTTCAACCCTCCTGCGGATGGGATGGAGCCCTTCCCGGTGACCCCGGACCTGTTCCGGGCCTACGCTGACTGGAAGAAGAAGACCCGCGTGAGGGTCTTAGGTAGGGATGTGGTCCCTACCCCCTACGGTCAGGCGCTCTTTGTCTGGTACCGACGCCCGAGGGGTAAGCAGACAAGTGGTCGAGCGTCCTAGACGCCCCCTTCAATGTCAGAAGACGCTCATGGTGAGCGTCTTCAATTCGGTGGCCATCGAACAGAAAGAAGGCCTGTCATGAGGAAGAGAAGGCGAAGGTAGGTGTGTCATGGAGACTCGTACACTGCTTCTGAATTCCTGGGGACTCCCCCACGCGATCCTGAACTGGGAGGAGGCGATCTGCCTCATGTACCAGGAGAAGGCCACCGTGTTGGAGGATTACGAAGAGACGGTCAGTTCTCCGTCGACCTCGTATTTCATCCCCGCCGTACTCCAGCTCAAAGAGCAGGTTCGCGGTTTCAAGAAGGGTGTCAAGTTCTCCCGCATCAACGTCTTCACCCGTGACGGCTTCCGCTGCCAGTATTGCGGCGGTCGGTACACCATGAGGGAGTTGAACTACGACCACGTCCTCCCGCGTAAGCAGGGTGGAAAGACGGTCTGGGACAACATCGTGACCTCCTGCTATCCGTGCAACGACCGAAAGGGCGGGCGCACACCAGAGCAGGCCAAGATGACCCTCCTCCGCAAGCCGGCCAAGCCTCATGCACTCCCCCTTCACCCGGTCTTCATTGATGCGGGGAAGATCCCGGAAGCGTGGGGGCCGTACCTGGACCTCTCGAAGGCCCACAAGCACGGTGACGGCTACTACGTGGTAGGCGCTCACGCAGCGTAACAACTCCTGAAAGGGAGACCTACTGGCCCCGGCAGGGCTCCACTTTGAAAAAGGTGGAGCCCTGCCGTCATTTCGGTGTAATATGATCATCCGGGACCGCGCCTCGGCTTGGGGTCTCATTTCGACGGAGCCGCACCTTAGGGTTTGGGCGAAGTCGCGGACGTAACGGAAAACCGTTGAGATTTGGGAGGTTTGTCCAACCCTCCGCGTCTCGGCACCTCCCACGTTCTCGATGGTGAAGCCCATGGAAATCAAGCCCCAATTCACGTACGAATCCGTCCGCCACGACAAGGACAACGACCTCCACCTGGTCGTCTCCCTTACCGCCCCCAAGGGCGACTGGCAGGCCAAGCGCCCACCGCTTTGCATCCTCCCGGTCCTCGACATCTCGGGGTCGATGGGTGGTGACAAGCTGGCCTACGCCAAGCAGTCAATCCTGAAGCTCATTGAGCACCTCTCCTCCGAGGATTACCTCGGTATTATCAGCTTCTCCAATTCGGCTCGTGTCGACGCCAAGCCGGTGAAGATGATCCCCGAGAACAAGGAGGCTCTCAAAGCCCTCGTCGGCCGGTTCAAGGTCGAAGGCGGTACCAACTTCTCGTCGGGGATGCTCCTCGGTCTCCAAACGGCGAACGAGATGGACCTTCCCGAGGCTACCCTCGTCCGGGTCATCATGTTCACGGACGGTCAGCCTACCCATGGCGTGACGGACCCTGTGGGCTTGAATGGTCTTCTGGAGAAGCAGGCTGGGAGGGCGTCTGTGTCCGCCTTCGGGTACGGCGACGACGCCAACCAAGACCTCCTACAGGCTCTCTCCACGAAGGGGAACGGCAACTACGCTTACGTCCGAGACCCGGATGGGGCTCTTGCCGCCTTCGGGAAGGAGCTTGGGGGTCTGCTTTCCACCTACGCTCAAGACGTCGTGATTGAGGTGATTCCTCACAACGGGCACCTCGTTACAAAAGTCCTCTCGGATGCCGATGTCGAAGAGGAGACCACGGGTGAAGTTCAGGTCAAGATTCCACACATTCTCAGCGAGGAGAATGTGAACCTCGTCTTGATGGTGAAGCTGGCCTCCCAGAAGCAACCAGGGCCTCGTCAGGTCAACGCTGTTGACGTGAAGCTCAAGTACCAGGTCATCGACGCCGATGGGAAGCTCGTCACAAAGACGGCCGAAGCCAAGGCTAAAGTTCAGTTCGTCAAGGCCGGGGACGAGCAGAAGACCCCCACGAAGGAAGTCGATGAGGTCGTGGCCCGAGCCCAACTCGTGGAAGCTCAGGTCGAAGCCGAGAAGTTTGCCCGTGGTGGCAACTTCGTGGCGGCTGCGGCGGCTCTAGCGGATGTTCGGGGTGAGATTAATACCCGAGGGCATGTCGGTGTTGCCGCTGTTGCTGGGCACGTCAACGCCATGTATCTGAACCAGGATTCCTATCGAGATACCTCTGGAAACCGGGCAGGGATGAGGAGGGCCATGACGCGGGGCCTTCGAGCTTCCGGCCTGGCATCCGAGGATCAAGAGGTCCTCGTCTCGAACAACTACTCGGTCTCGAACGCCCAGCAGGACATGATGGTCCAGGAGTTCACGGGTCCGGTGGTACCAGACCCGGCAGTCCCGGCAGTCCCGGCCCCGCCCGTCGACCTTGGGGGTCTCGTAGGGGGCTCGTGGAGCGGCGGGGTGGGGGATGGCGCCGGAGGTAGCATCTTGCTTGGGGGGGTCTCTCTGGGGCCGTCCCTAGTAGCACCCTCAGGGGAGCCCCTCTCGGCCTCACCTGCGGAGCCCTCCAAGGCAAAAGTCGGTAAGGTCCGCAGCAAGCGCTGGTAAATCAGCGTAACCAAAGTTGAAACGGGAGAGGGGGTTGCACTTTCCGGGGGCTTCGATGCACCCGCTCACGAAGAGCGAGTTTTGGGACAAGAACCCGAACGCTTGGGTGGCTTGCCGGAAAGACCCGATGCCGATCGGGGAGACGATGAAGCGGTACGTGAATTGGGTGAAGTCCTTGCCTGGGAAGCCTGTGTTCGTCGGGTACCCAGCCACCTTCGATTTCATGTTCATCTACTGGTATATCGTCAACTGCGGGCTGGAGAGCCCTTTCAGCTTCTCCGCCTTGGACATCAAGACCTACGTGGCGGCGTATCTTGGCATCGAGTTCCGCCAGTCCACGAAGCGGAACATGCCCAAGGTCTGGTTCCCGGACGCCAGACACACACACATCGCCCTCGATGATGCCAAGGAGCAGGGTGGTCTATTCATGAACATTCTCAAGGCTCGGCTCTCCGAGTCCTGGGGCAACCCACGCGGGGTGGCCTGAAACTGGAAGATGAACTCGGCAGGGCCGGGAGCCGATTTGAAATCGGATGAGAGCTGAAAGGCTTAGGGGGTCGGGACCTCCATCTTCCGCTGGTTGCAGAACCAACCCAACGTTAGCGAATCTCAAACTTCCCGCTTCTCTAGTAACATCACGTAAATCGGATCACACATGTCCCTCAAGTACACAGCGCAAAAGGTCGGCTCCAACCACTATGTCTTGCCAAAAGTCGGCGAGATGAAGGTGGAGGCGCACGCCTTTTTGTCCGAGGATCTCTACAACTCCTCGGAAGAGAACATGTGGGAGCAGATCAAGACGAGCGCCTCCTATGAGGGAGTCATCGGCGCCTACCTTATGCCCGATTGTCATATCGGATACGGAATTCCTGTCGGTGGGGTCGTTGTAACCGAGGACACGATCATCCAGTCGGGTTCTGGTTACGACATTTCGTGTGGGGTCCTTTACATGAAGGTCCCTGGGCTCACGGCGAGTGGGGTTCGGGGTCGGTACCCTCGGGAGCGTTGGGTCAAGGAGGTCGAGAAGCGAATCGCGACCGGGGTTGGGTCCGAACGACCCAACCTCATGCCCCACTTCAACCAGAACCAGGCCGATGAGATCCTCCGGTTCGGAGCCAAGGCCTTGGGGGTCTCAGCCGACCTATGCGAACGTCAGTACATCCCGATCCCGGAGGGTACCGACTTCAAGATGGTCCAGAAGGCCTACTCGAAGGTCATCCCTCAGCTTGGTAGTGTCGGCGGAGGCAACCATTTCATCGAGATGCAGGTGGATCGGGACACAGCAGAAGTCTGGGTGATGATCCATTGCGGGAGCCGGGGGTACGGCTGGCAAACCGCCGATCACTTCTTCTTCGAGGGGGCCAAGGCCCGTGGTCTTCCCAGTAACCGACGTGAAGAGTCCTGGCTTCGGATGGACGAGCAGGTTGGGAAGGACTACTGGCGCTACCACAACAGCGCTGCCAACTTTGCCGTGGCCAACCGCCACGTCATCGTCAAAGGCATCCAGGAGGCTCTCCAAGAGGTTTTCAACGTTGAGGGCGAGGTCTACTACGAGATCAGCCACAACCTCGTCCAAGAGGAAACCCTGGTCCTCCCCGACGGCACCACGAAGAAGGGCTTCGTCCACCGTAAAGGGGCAACCCGTGCCTTCCCGGCTGGGCATCCCGATCTCGTGGGGACGAAGTGGGCGGACACAGGACACCCGTGCTGCATCCCCGGTTCGATGTACGACGGAGCTGCGATCCTATTCGCTCAGGCTGGAGCCTCCAAGTCCGGGTACTCCGTCAACCACGGGTCGGGTCGGACTCTTGGGCGAAGCAAGGCAAAGAAGAGCCTGGGTCCCAAGCAGGATCGAATCAACGCTGAGATGCACGACGTCCAGCGAACGTTTGCAGGTGTGACGATCGAAGGGATCATCTCGAACCACAAGAACATCCCGGTCGACGAATGCAAGCACGTCTACAAGGACCTCGATGCCGTTCTTGCGGTTCTCGAAGATGAAGGCATCGCCAAGATCGCCCACCGCATGATGCCGGTCGCGAACATCAAAGGGGCCGAATGATCCATGATGGGTCACGAGGTCAAGTGCTCCATCTGCGTCCCCCTTCTCAAGCCCAGGCCCTTCGCGGAATGGGAAGAAGTCGGCTTCGACATGCCACCTCCCCCTGACGGTCTTTGCCGGATGTGCCGCAAGGCGGTCAAGGACGCCACGGAGCAGCGGGGGTATCTGGAGCACCTCCAGGTGAAGTCCAGGCTGGAGCGGGTGTAAGCTAGGGGTCCTCCATGACCCTTCCTCTCGATGCTGCCAGTTGGGAACCCGAACGCCTTTTAGAGGAGATCGCCGATCGTTTACCCAAAGGGTGGAGCTTCGATACCGGGCAGGCGGAGAACGACTACTGGCATGGGACCTTACTCAACGAGAAGAAAGAGCCGGCCCGAGTTGAAGTTGAGGCCACCCAGCAACTTGCCCTACTCAACCTTTTGGGTTGGCTTGAGTTGCAGGTAACCCCAGCCAACCCAAACTCTCCTTGGGCTCCCCGGAAGGCCGAAGTCGATCATGATCTTCGTGCGCACAATCAGGCTTACCGGGTGAGGGTAGAGGAAGACCCTCCCGATTTGGACCCTAATGAGATCGCAGCGGTGTACTCACGTTCTCGGAAGTGAACGGGAGAAACAACACGATGGCGATCAAGCAAGGTTCAGACATCCGCAAGAAGCTCCTCATTGGGGTCAACAAGGTCGCCAACGCCGTTGTGGTGACGCTAGGACCCAAGGGACGCAACGTGTGTCTGGACAAGGCCTTCGGGGCACCTCTCGTTACGAAGGACGGGGTGAGCGTCGCCAAAGAGATCGAACTTTCGGATCCGTGGGAAAACATGGGGGCTCGACTCGTTCGAGAAGTTTCATCCAAGACCAGCGATGATGCTGGGGACGGCACAACGACGGCCACGGTCCTTGCTAGGGAAATGTTCGTTGAGGGGATGAAGCTCATCGTCGCCGGTCATGCTCCCATCGCCCTCAAGAGGGGCATGAACAAGGCTTACCTCTACTTGGAGGCAGCCATCTATCATCAGAGCTTCCCAGTGAGTTCACAGGCCGATGTGGAGAGCGTTGCCACCGTGAGTGCCAACGGAGACGAGAGGATCGGGAAGATCGTCGCCGAAGCGGTTGCGAAGGTCGGCAAGGATGGGGTCGTCAACATTGAAGAAGGCAAGACGATGGACATCACGATCGAGGCTACAGATGGCCTCAAGATCGATCGTGGTTGGATCAGCTCGGCCTTCATGTTGGACCCCGACACCTATTCATCCACGCTGGACAATCCGTACGTCTTCGTGACCGACATCACGATGACCCTGATCCGGCCCTTCATCCCGGTCCTGGAGCAGATCGTCAAAGAGCAGCGACCTGTTCTCTGGATCTCACCTGACTTCGACGGTGAAGCTCTGGCCGCCCTTTGTCAGAACTTCGGATCAAAGACCCTCATGAGTCAGCTCGTGAAGGCTCCTGGGTTCGGGATGCAACAAACGGAGATCCTGAAGGACATCGCTGTCCTCACGGGCGCCACGTTCGTCTCGAAGGAAATGGGTATGACCTTTCAAGGGGTCACCTTGGACATGTTTGGTTCGGCTCGGACCGTCAAGATCAACGACAAAACGACCACCATCGTCGATGGTGGTGGGACGGCCGAAGCCATTGATGCTCGTATCGAACAGATCAAGGGTGATATCGCCCGGACCGGGAGTGAGTTCGACCGCGAGAAGCTCCAGGATCGACTAGGTAAGCTTCTTGGTGGCGTGTGCTCCATCAAGGTCGGAGCACCCTCTGAGCTTGCTCTCAAAGAGATCAAGGCCCGCATGGAGGACGCCCTCTACGCAACTAGAGCGGCCATCGATCATGGTCTCGTCCCTGGGGGTGGGATGTGTCTCGTTCGAGCGGCCTGGTCCGTGGACACCCACACGAATGCCTACCGAACGGGTACTCCGTCGGAAGCCCCCATCTACCCTTTGCCAGAAGGCGAGGAAGAGTGGGCCGGGTTCAAGCTGGCCCTCGCTGCTTGCCAGGCGCCCTTTGATGCCATCTTGAAGAACGGTGGCATCAAGAACCCGGACAAGTACCTCGACAAAATCCGGGAAGCCGGTGACGAATTTCTCGGCTACGACGCTCGTACGGACGAAATCACCGACCTAAAGATGGTCGGGATTCTCGACCCCACCAAGGTGGTTAGGTCCGCCATCGAGAACGCAATCTCGTTGACTGGGACGCTTCTCACGACGGAGTGTGCCGTCCGAAAGAACGACGGTAACAACGGTCCGGCTCTCCGTCCGGTCGGGTACTGAATCTAGTTATCCTTGGTCTTGAGCGTGGACAATCGACTTTCCCAGGTTTATGGGTCAAGGCCACAACGACTTACACGCAATGAGGTCCCGGCCTTAGCTAGGGGTATCGTGGCGGTTCTTCGAGGTCGGGCAAGGGTAGATTGTCATGTTGTTTACGACACCCCGTGCATCCGACTTTTCAACCCTAGCGGGGGGATCAACATCCTCGTGAGGTCGGACGATTGGGCCAAAATCGTCCCATTTCTCAAAGATGGGACGCTGGATACGAGGCAATTTCCAGTAGACACCTCTGTTGTTCTCTACCCCAACAACTTCTTCGATCCCTCGGCTTCAGAGATATGGGAACCTGAGCTTTACGAGAGAGTGTTGATGATACTGCGGGATCTCTTCACGATTGAGTTCCCAATTTCAAACCTCTAGGAGTCATGATGAGCTTCGACAAAACAGGTGTGAGCCCCGGTTTGGTGCCGGAAGCCAAGCCAGGACCGAAGATGATCCACATGAAGTGCCGCAACGATAGCTGCACTTCGATCCAAGCAACCGAAATCACCTCTGGTGCTGCGCCTGAAGGGTCAGGAGCGTCTCATCAACGCCTGTATCAGTGCGTCAAGTGCAACCACACATGGCACCTGTCGGTAGGGGGGTCGGTCAACCTCTAATCTCCTTTTGGGCAAGGCTCCCTTGCCGCAATGGACCTGACCGACCTTCGGGCATTTGAAGCAGACACAGCCGCAGTGGTACCGGGCTTCAAGCTCGACTGGAAGAACACGTCGAACTTCCACAAGCTGCTTGGTCTGATCATGAAGCCGTTCAACCCCGGCTATATGACGTCGTACACGACGACCTTCTACCCGATGGTCTGGTTCCCCACCCAGGAGTCCTACGAGAAGGATCCGGGCCGATCTCTCATCACGCTGGCTCATGAGCGGGTCCACCTTCTCGACACGAAGGCGAGCCCGCTTTGGTTTCGCCTGAGCTACGCCCTCCCCCAAGTACTTCTGATCCCGTTCCTCATCACGGGGATGGTGCTCGCTTTTTTCTTTGGTTGGTGGTCCCTCATCGCCTTTGGTTTGGGTCTAGCCTGCCTGATCCCTTGGCCCTCCCCAGGGAGAGTCCGCCTGGAGCAGCGGGGCTACGCCATGTCGATGGCTGTTCTGTTCTGGCTTACGGGGAACATCCCCTTCGAGCGGAAGGATTCAATCCGCAAACAATTCCTCAGCATGGCCTACTACAAGATGTCGTGGAGCCAAGAAACCATCGACAAGTGGTTGGATGCAACCGACCGATCTATCCGCAACGGTACCCTTGCTGCTGGGGATGAGGTCTACGGTTCGGTTCTTCGATTCTTGCAGTCTCGGGGTAAAGTGAAGCTCTAATGGATGGCTCTGACTCCCGTGTAGGTATGATGCGGTGTACCCGTACAGGATGTGCGGGGGTTCTAGGTCAAAGCGGGCAGGAAGTCTTCAGGATGATCTGCGGTCAATGCGAGCAGAACTACTTCGTTCGTCTCGTCATCGAGCCCGTGGAACCCAAGTCTGCGCCAAACAGTCTTCCGGTGGGTCGTGTTGAGTGATGTGGTGGGCCAAGACGAGGCCGTGGGTTACCTGCGGAGAGTGATCGAGGGTCAAATCTCTTCTCCGTTACTCCTCATCGGGGAAGAGGGTACGGGTCGTAAGTTCTCGGTCACCTCCGCTGTCAAAGAACTGATCAGCAAGCAACGGGGTGTGGGCAGCCCGGAGTACGTTCAAGTAGAACATGGAGCCCACCCGGACGTAGTCGTCGTGTCCGCCCCATCAGACAAAGAGATAGGAGTCGACGCAATCCGAGCGATTGTTACGCAATCCTTCTCGTACCCGACCTCGGCACCATACCGCTTCTTCATCGTGGATGGTGCCGATCGAATGACGATCCCGGCAGCTAACGCAATCCTCAAGACCTTGGAGGAACCCCCAGCAGCTTCCCGCTTCTTCATGCTTGCCGAATCCTACGAGCGTGTACTCCCCACCATCCGGTCGCGTTGCGGGAGAGTCCCCTTCCGAAAACTCAGTGATTCGTTCATCTTTGAGCGAATTTCTAGGTTCGAGTCGGATCCCGATAAAGCTCTTGTCTACACCCGTATGGGAGAAGGTTCGGTAGGTAGAGCCGCCCGGTATTGGGGCTCGAACCGGATCGCAATTCGTGACTCCGTACTCGGGCTTTTGCTTGCGGGTGCGACGGGGGACTTTTCGTCCTCTTTCGCGTCTATCGACGAACTTAGCAAAGAGTTGCCTCTAGCGTTTCGATTCCTTTGTTTCCTCGTTCATGACGTGCTGGTGGTCCGAGTCGACCCTCAAAGAGCTATCAACCAGGACGTGCTTGAAGACCTAACTACAATGCGAAACCGAGCAAAATCCGACAGATGGTTTCAATTGTGGGGGGAGTTAAAAACTCTCAGCGAGAGGTACGAATCCTCTTACGTTAACCTGTCCTTCCAACTGAAGTCGGCCATCGCTGCCGCATTTTGCGGGTAAGGGCATGGGCTTCCGATTCACTACGCCTGTTGTTGCGACCTATGGGGAAGAGGAATACTTCCTCGATCGCGACTTCAACAGTTTCCGGGATCAACCCACCAGGACTGTAGTGGTCGTTGATGGTCCGTCGGTAGATGACAGCGCCCTAGCTTCAATCTGCGCCACGATGATCGTCGACCTGGACGATCCGGCTAGCACTAAGCCAAGGGTCATCGTCGTTGATAACGCCAACAAGTTCAAGCCTGAAAAGGCAATGAAGGCGTACCTGGAAGGCAAAGGTCCTAGGGACCTAGGGTGTGTTCTTGCCTTCATCGTTCGAGACGAAAAGCTGTTGGCCTTCTGGTCCAAGCTTGGGGACAAGATAACGATTCGCGAGTTCAAGAAACTCAAGACGTTCGACACCAACAACGAAGTCGTCAAGTGGATCCAAGAGGAGGCCAAGCCGCTTGGTCTTTTGATCGACTACCGCACCGCTAGTGTCATGTTCCAAGCCGGGGGTGGTGATCTCTATCGGCTAGCCAGTGAGCTTCAGAAGCTTCGGCTCATTGTTCCGGTTGGGGTTCCCGTTACGGTCGACCACCTCAAGTTGGTCATGTCGCCTGGGTCCACGGCAGAACCTTGGACCGTCGCCGAAGCTGCGTTCGAGAAGAACTCGAAGAAAGCTCTGAACGCCCTTTCCTCTATGTACCGGCACGTGGCGGAGGATCCGGCCATGCCTGTATTGTATTCCATGATGAAACAGGCTGAAAAGCTGTTCGTCACCCGGACGATGCTCGACTCAGGTGTAGCTCCAGATGACATCGCCGCTCGTATCGGGATGCACCCCTACCGATTCAAACTGACTCTTCTCCAGCAAGTCGGGAAGCACAGTAAACGGAGGCTGTCCTCCGTGATGCAGAACCTATGTAAATTAGATGTAGACCTGAAACGAACGAGCCACTCTCGGAGGACGCTCCTTGAGCTGGCTATTCTCGACCTTGCAAGTTGAAGGAGTTGGGCACTCATGATGATCGTCTCAAAGACGCCGCAACCGAACCCCTTTCGGTTCTCAAGAGAATTTCTGAGCCCATACTACCGCAAGGGGGATCCGTTTCAGTCCCTCCTGGCGAGGTCGACTTACCTCACCAAGTACTGTCGCGGTGGAGAGACGTGGACGGATACGATTCGTCGAGTTGTCGAGTCTAACATCTCGTTCGCATCACATACGGATGAGAAAGAGGCGGAGCTTCTCTTCCACCTCTTCTGGACCGGGCAAGCCCTCCCTCCGGGTCGTGGGCTTTGGACGGGTGGGGTCGATGGTATCCCGGCCGACGCTCGTTTCAATTGCTGGTTCACGACTCTTTACAGCATCGATGACTGGTGCTGGACGACAAACTGCCTCATGCTCGGAGGCGGCGTGGGTGTCGGTTTGAGCGACATCAGGACCCTCCCTATAGTTCAACGTGAGCCGGCTGCGAGGCTCGCAGTTCGGTGCTTTGAGCATCACCCGGACATCACTGAAGTCAAGCCAGACGGCAAAGAAGTTCTCAACGGCCAGACCCCGATCTACACGGTGCCTGACTCTCGTGAGGGGTGGGTCGAAGCCCTTCGCCAGGTCCTACAGGCGGCGTTCACGGCCAAGGGTCTCATCGTGGATGTCTCTCAGGTTCGGGCTCGTGGTCTCCCCATCAAGACGTTTGGTGGGATCGCTTGCGGCCCCGGCCCCCTCACCCACCTTCTTCGATCTGCCTGGAACATCATTCGGGGAGCGGTGGGACGCCACCTCAACTCTGTAGAGTGCTTGGACATCACCAACTACATCGGGCTCTGCATCAAGGCCGGCAACGTTCGTCGATCCGCTCTCATCGTTCTTGGGGATGCGGAGGACCAACCCTTCCGGGATGCGAAGAAGGACTGGGACAAGGTCACGAGCCACCGGCACACGAGTAACAACTCCCTTGCGTTCCGGTCGTGGGAGCAGATCGAGAAGTTCGACTGGAAGTCCCTCGTGGAGGACAACGCCATCTTCGGGGAGCCGGGTATCCTGAATCTCCCTCTTGGTTGGAAGACGGATCCTGGCGCAAAAGGCGTAAATCCGTGCGGAGAGCAGCTCCTACATGATCGTGAGGCCTGTAACCTTGCTGAGGTCTTCCCGGCCAAGTTTGAGGACTCAACCGACCCGGATACGGTCTTCCGCCTCATCACGAGGTACTGTCTCCGGCAGCGGCTCTCGCCTCTCACGGATCCAAGGAGCCAAGAAGTCGGGTTCAACAACATGCGTGTCGGAGTCGGCCTTGGGGGTCTCTGCGACTTTGCGTGGAACAAGCCCCAGCTTCGTCACTGGTATGGCGCCTGTCGGGATGAGGCGAGCCGCTACGCCAAGGAGCTTGGCGTCAACGCCCCCATCACGGTCACAACAGTCAAGCCCTCAGGGACCATCTCCCTCTTGAATGGCTCAAGCCCTGGGATTCACGCTCCCTACGCCGCCTACTACCTTCGTCGGACCCGCATCGCAAAGAACGACCCCATGGCGGGAGCCATGATGGAAGCGGGAGTACCTTACGAGGAGGACATCTACGACAAGTCTGGACACACCTGGGTTTTCGCGTTCCCCACGAAGTCAGCTCATACGGAGGTCACGGTTCAATCCGAGACCATCCGTCAGCAGTTCGAGCGCCAGAAGGACGTTCAGGACTCTTGGGCCGACAATGCGGTCAGTGCAACCCTCTCGTTCACCGACGAAGAGAAGGACGAGTTGGCCGGCTGCTTGAAGGAGTATGTACCGTTCCTCAAATCAACGAGCTGCCTTCCAAAGAAGCACGGCTACAAGCAGGCTCCGTACGAGGAGATTCAGCAAGACAAGTTCCAGAACCTCTACGCTCAGATCAAACACGATCACCCGCTTGTTCGAGGCGGGGAGATCGAAGTTGAAGAGTGTCAGGGTGGAATCTGCCCGGTCCGCTGACTTTTTGCGAACAACCTCTCCTACTAAGCCCCCTCTGGTGTTACTAGAGGGGGCTTGGCCATTTTGGAGGCGTAAATGACGCAAGGTGTAGTCGGTATGGGTGTCTTTCTCGTCGAAGGTCTTGTGGAGCAAGACCCGATGTCGGATCGGTTCATCCTTCGCACGGTAGACCAGGCAGGAAAGCCGTTCTCTTTCGACGTCCAACAAGCCTTGGGTACCTTCAAGGGCCGTGAGGTTCGGGTGGTTCTGGCGCCATTGGCGACCATCGAGGAGATGGAGCGGATCGTCAAAGAACAGCAAGCTCAAGGTGAGAAGGTCGAGGTCGGAGAGTCCCCGAATGGGGGTCGAAAGATCGAGATCACCTCTGCCATGTCTGGTGGCAAAGGGAAGATGAACGCATGACTGACGAGGAGCGGCGGGCTCGGATTGCAGAGTTGGAGGGTCTCATCGCGAAAGCGAAAGACGACTACTACAACAAGCAACCGGCAGTTACAGACGACGTCTACGATGCTTGGTTAGATGAACTATCGGAGTTGGACGCCATCAATCGGGTCGTCATTTCGATCGGGGCCGCCCCTGTTTCCGAGTGGAAAAAAGTCAAACACGAGAACCCGATGGGATCCCTCGACAAGGTGAACGCCCTTGAAGAGATGACTGATTGGGTGAACTCTTACGCTCGTGGGGAGTCTCTCTTCGTCACCGAGAAGCTCGATGGGATCAGCCTTCACGTTCGCTACCTGAACGGCAAGCTCACGCAAGCGACTACCCGAGGGGACGGGTATACTGGCGAGGACATCACCCTCAACGTCTTGAAGATGAAGGGGATCAAAGAGAAGCTCCAAAAGAGGCTCTCGTTCTCCCTTCGGGGTGAGATCGTCCTTCTCAAGAGCGACCACCAAGCGTGGTTCAAAGACGACTACGCCAACACGCGTAATGCTGCGAGTGGAATCGCCAAACGGTACGATGGTCGAGGGTGTGAACACCTGTCGGTCATGTTTTATCAGGTGACGGACGGCGTCAGCTTCACAACGGAAGAAGACCAGTTCCGGTTCATTCAGGAGTTTGGTTTTTTGACGCCATGGTGGACGCTCTCAGGGATGTGGGTGGGGATCAAAACCCCCCATGACATCTGGGTCGACTACCAGCAGTCGAAGCGGGACCGGCTTGATTACGACATTGACGGCCTGGTTGTTCGCATCAACAACCTCACCAAGCAGATTTCCTTGGGAGAGAAGGACCTCCGACCTAAAGGTGCCGTTGCCTTCAAGTTCGCTCCCATCACGAGGGAGACAGTGCTCCGTCAGATTCTACGGCAGACCGGAGGAACTGGACGCATCACCCCCGTGGCCGTGTTTGATCCCGTTAACCTGATGGGTGCGGTCGTCACCAACGCTAGCCTCTACAACTGGAAGTACATCCGAGACCTCAAGATCGACGTTGGGGCTCGGGTCCTTGTGGCTCGGGCAAACGATGTGATCCCTCGGGTTGTGGCTCTGGTTCGAGGTGTCGACACCCTCAACCAACCTCCAGAGACCTGCGACGTTTGCGGGGTGAAGGTGGTTCAAGACGGGGAGTACCATGTTTGCCCGAACTGGGGGGCTTGTCCGGCTCAGGTGGTCGGGCGCCTCGCCCAATGGATCTCGACGCTCAACATTCTGGAATGGGGTGACGTGCTTCTGGAGAAGTTGGTGACTTCCGGTCTCGTGAAGTCGGTCCCCGATCTCTATGTACTCACGGAAGAGCAGATCGCGGGACTCGACCGCATGGGACCTAAGGTTGCGGCCAAGGTTCTTGAAAACCTCAACGAGAAGAAAGACCTCCCCTTGGAGACGGTTCTCGGGGCTCTCTCGATTCCCGGCGTAGCAACTAGCACGATCAAGATGGCGATGGACGCCGGGTACGACACGTTCGCGACTCTCAAATCGGCCACGCTGGAGCAGCTCGTCAAGGTGAATGGTATCGGCCCCGTAAAGGCTGAGTCCTTGTTCAAGTGGTTGCAAACGCACGGTCGGATCGTAGAGGACTTGGAGCTTGCAGGTGTGGCTATCCAAGATAAGATCCGGGGCAAACTGACCGGGATGAGCTTCTGTTTTACGGGTTCGATGAGTCGTAAGCGTCCTGAGTTGGAGGCTCTCGTTACGAGCAACGGCGGGGAGGTGAAAGCGTCGGTGTCAAAGAAGCTGACATACCTCGTAGCTAGTGCTGCTTCGACGACGAAGGCGGCAGCGGCTCAGAAAAACGGAACCAAGATCCTCACGGAAGACGAGTTCCTTGGGTTGGTAGAAGGGTAGAACCCATGGAGTCTCTTCGAGGTCGGGTGTGGAGTGTCATCCACAAGACCGACGACTTCTACATTTTCTCTCTTGAGCCTTCGGGTCGAGATGCTCTCAACTATGGACGCAAGATCGTCTGCAAGGGTCGAATCTTTGGTGTACAGCAGATAACGGCTGGCGTCTCTCTTGAGGTCTTTGGGAAATGGACTTCCCACCCCAAGTTTGGGCGTCAGTTCGACCTTCATGGGTGGGGGCCTTGGGCCGACACGGATGCGGGGGTAGATACGTTTCTTCGGGTCTGTTTGGAGCTGGATGAGATCCAAACAGTCACCCTTGTGGATGCGTTCGGGGTGGACTTGTTCCGCGTTCTCTCCGAGGAGCCGGACAAGCTTCGGGATCTCCCCGGCCTCACGGACGATTCAATCATCTCTCTACTGGAAGACTGGGCTTACGCTCGAACCAGCTCTGAGTTATCTGCCTTCTTCTCTCACCATACGGTCTCCTCAACCCAAATGAAGGCTCTCTTTGAAGCCTTCGGGTCCGAGGCCAAGAAGGTCCTGCAAGAGAACCCCTACCGGCTGTTAGAGGTCGAAGGGTTCTCTTTTGGGGAGGTCGATGAGGTCGCTGATAGCATGGGAGTCGAACGAGGAGACCCCCGACGATTTGAAGGGGCTGTCCTATGGGTCCTACGAGAGGCGGCCAAGTCAGGGCACCTCTGTGTTCGTCGTGGGGACATCTCAGCTCAGCTTCGAGAGTTGCTCCAGGGGACGGACGTTGATGCTTTCGGAGATGGGAGCCTCACGGAGGAGCTAAACAAAGCGGTTCTCCGGCTTCAAGATCGAGAGGGGGTTCGAGTGGACCCCGATGTCGGGGTCTACCTCCCCAACCACTTCCGTCACGAACGCCAGTCAGCGGAGTACCTTGCTAGGTTCCTTACGCCCGTTCAACTTGACGTAGAGCCTCACGAGTTCTTGAGGTCGTACGAGACCATCCACCAGATCAGCCTCTCAGAGGCTCAGCGGGGAGCCGTAGAGAAGCTTTTGAGCAGCCGGGTCCTGGTCCTCACGGGGCTGCCTGGGACAGGCAAGACGACTGTGGTGAAGACCTTCGTGAGCTTGTTCCAGCAGGCCGGGATCACGTTCACGCTCATGGCACCCACGGGCATTGCCTCAAAGCGTCTGTCCGAGGTGACGGGACACTCAGCCGCAACGATTCACCGTACGTTCCGTTACGATGGGGAACGCTGGGGGTACAACGTCAACAACAAGTTCCCCGTCGGAGCTGTCATCGTCGATGAGATGTCGATGGTGGACCAAGAGCTGTTCTTCCGCATCCTCGATGCTCTGGAAGAAGGTACCATCTTGGTCCTCGTGGGGGATGACGCTCAGCTCCCCTCGGTAGGGCCAGGGAATGTCCTTAGGGGGCTGATTCGGTGCCCCGAGGTCCCAACGGTCCGGCTGACTCAAATCTTCCGTCAGGCAGAGACCAGCGACATCATCCTGAACTCCCATCGAATCAACCGAGGGGAGGCGATCGTCCCAGGGGTTGAAGGCTCCGATTTCCGCTTCGTGTCTATCGGAGACGAAGAAAAGCTTGTCGACTTGGTTGTCCGTATGGCTCTTAAGTTGAAAGACAGGGATGCCAACTTCCAGGTCCTTTCGCCAAAGTATGAAGGAACCGTGGGGGTAAGCAACCTCAACGACAAGCTGCGTGAGGCGTTGAACCCAAGCTCCCCAGGGAAGAAGGAGCTTGTCATCGGTGCGCTCAGATTCAGAGAGGGTGACCGTGTCATGGTCATCAGGAACGATTACGAACTTGGCGTCTACAACGGGGACATGGGGAAACTCATGACCATTCGTACCGATCACGTGATCGTCAAAGTTCACGGAGCCGGTGAGGATGGGCTTGATATGCTCGTTGAGTTCCCCCGCAAGGAGATCCCTCAGAAGCTCCGGTTGGCCTACGCGATCACCGTCCACAAGTGCCAAGGCTCTGAGTTCGATACGGTCATCCTTCCAATCGTTCGAGCCCAAGGCAGGATGCTTCAACGAAACCTGTTCTATACGGCTGTGACAAGGGCTCGTAAGCGAGTTTGGTTGCTTGGGGACAACATCGCCGTTTCCAAGGCTATCGCTAACGACCAGGTGGTCCAACGCAACACGGGTTTCGAGCGGGCTATCACGAGAGCTTTCAACGATATCCAGGGTAAGTTGATCGCGAACACGGTTTCCGGTGTGAGTAGGGGGTCCGGTGACTCTTCAGAGGAGGCGCCGACCAAACCTTGAGGCGCCCCTATGGACCTGAAACAAGTCAATGCGATCTACGAAGAAATCTTGGGTATGGGGATCGAGCTGGAGCCCGACCCGACGGTCTTGGGTCCGAGGTACCTAAACCAAGTCATCTCCCAGTGCCGCAACTACTTGAACCGGGCCACGATGCTCCTTCTTCAGATTCAAAGGGAGAAGCGTGGCTTCAGTCAGGACCTCGCGGGACAAGAAGCGGCTTACCAGATCGAACTGAACCAGCTTTTATCTGAGAACGAGACCATCCGTAGGCTCCCGAACATCAAGGATCGCGAAGCTTCGGCCAACATGGCCTTACGGGATCGGATCAGTCGAGTCGTGACGCTCAAGCAAGAGATCAGTGACCTTGATACGATCGAGAAGGCAGTCCTCCTGAGGCACAAGGAGCTTGTACGGACGAGCGACAACATCAAGACGCAGCGCTCTCTTCTTCTTGCGGATCGTGTGTCAGGTGCGGGCTACGGTGATGAGTTTGACGGCCCCAGAGACGGCAAAGGTCGAGCCCTTCCAATGGAAGATAATGGTATCGACGAGGGTGAAATTGATCGACTCATGCGAGCCGAAGCAGGGAACTTAGGGGCGGGTTGCAGCGATAGCTCCGAAGCTCCCGTGGTCGAGGCGGAAGCCTCTGAGCTTAAGCTACCCGTGCCCGAGCCCAAGGTTTCGGAACCCAAGCTCCCCGTGGTTGAAGCCAAGCCTGAGCCGGTACCAGATCCCAAGCCAGAAGTGGTAGCGTCATCCCCAAAGGTCGAGCCTCCGGCCGCCCCTCCTATGAAAGAAGAGCCTGTCGTTATGGCTCCGTCCGGGAAGGAAGAGTCTGCTCTTGACCTTGCAGATATGCTGCTTTCCGGCAGTCCTATTCCAGCAGCCACCCCTTCTACAGAAGAAGCGGACATCAACCGCTTCCTTGGCTCTGAAATCAGTGATAAGGCGAATGGCTCGACATCAAAGTCTGACGTCAAAGCCAAGAAGAAGGAAGAGAAGCCCAAACCTCAATTGAATGAGGCTAAATCCTCACCCGCGGGTGAGGATGGGGACTTTGATTTCTCTGACCTTCTCAAGAACATCTAACGGCCATCAAAGTTGGAGTGGTGTATATCCAAGTGGGGTACGGCACACGACCATGTCAGAGGGCAACCTCACACACTGTCCAGTGTCCGTACTCCACTAACCAGCCTGTTCCCGGCAATACCTATCCGTAGTGATGTATCCGGGCGGCATGTTTAAGGAGCCATTCCAATGAGTGACAGCGAATCTCAGATTGAACTCGACGACAACGAAATCGGTCTCGGCGAAGAGGACAAGGGTAAGGTCCAGTCCAACCAGACCGATTGGTACAAGGGTGAGAAGGGTCGTACGGACCGGGTTGCCTTCGTGTATTTCAACAGCCACGAGCAATCACAGTTGCGCAAGGCGGTCCTTGCGAAGCCTGACCTCACCCCCGCTCAGAAGAAGGACCTCGTCGAAAAGGTTCGGGTTGCCGTCGCTACGAAGCTCAACAAATCGGCCGACCAGCTTGACCAGGTGGACCTTCTCGACCTGAGTGAGGCGAGGTTCCGAACCGCCTCCGGCTACTACAAGAAGGACGTCGGTTACGTTGCGGCGCCGAAGGGTCCAATCTCCACCGAAGACCAGAAGGTCTTTGCGAAGCTGGGGGAGAAGAAGGACTACGTGATCTCGCTCCTGCTCATCTACCCGACCGACCGGGATGGGGAGATTGACAAGGAAGCGCTCGCCCGTAAGTGGCAGATCAAACCCTGGCGCTTCTCGCCGGACAAGTACGAAGTGCTTCGGAAGATCAACCGAGGGCTTCTGGAGAGCAGCACTTCCCTCTCGGGCATCGACCTTCACATGTCGTGCTCGGATACCCAGTTCCAGAAGATCACGATCACCCAGGCCGGTCCGGCGCTGTACTCCAAGAACGAGCAGTTCAAGCGCAAGATCCTGGAGAAGGCCGTCACCTTCTACAAGAAGATGAGCCCGTTCCGCGAGCTGAGTGTCGATGAGATTCGTGAGAAGCTCGGCTTGATGCCTGGTGGTGGTGGAACCGCAGCTCCCGGATCCGACATCTCAGGCGAGGACTTCTCGAACATCCTGGGTAACGTCTAGTTGAGGCGGGGTGGAGGGGGCCGCAGGTTGCGGCCTTCGGCTCCCTTTCCCCTCGACACGAGATGCTGTCTCTTGGGTTGGATCCGTCTTTAACGGGGTTCGGTTGGTGCATCCATGATGCGAATGCTTCTGGAAAGAAGCGTGTCGTGGATAAAGGTCGCTTTGCGAGCCCCGCTTCAGATGTATTCGTCGCAAGATATATAGGTCTACGTGAGTGCGTAGAGAACCTGCTCGACGACTGGCCAGAGATTCAAATCGTAGGGGTCGAATCTCCGCCATTTGGGGAACTCTGGTCTGAGGGTCTGTATGGTCTATTTCTCTATGTAAATGAGGCGATCTTCACACGTCGTAAGGATGTGGTGTACTTCGATCCTCTGACCGTGAAGCTCCTCGCAAAGGAGGACCCCACGGTCCGTAAAGGAATGATGTTCAAGGCTGATATGGTGGCGATGGCGAAGGCCGACACTGGGATCGCCCGGTGGAATGGGGACGAAGCTGACGCCTACCATATCTCAAGGTTTGCTGCCCGGTTCTGGCTCCTCTTGACAGGAAGGATTGATAAAGACGTGCTTCTACCTTCAGAGCAACACGTCTTCTTCAATGAAAAGACCTTCTCCAAGGGCAAGCATGCGGGCGAGACTCACCAACGCGGGACTTTGTTCCGTGAAGGTGAGCGTTTCTACAGATTCTCTCAACTCCCGGAGTCCCAATGAGCAAAGCGGCAGCAGCTAAGAAGGAAACAAGAGACCAAATCCTCGCCAAAACCCTCGCTTTGATCGAGAAGGTCACGGGTCAGAAGCCGCTCGGGGGCCAGAACACAACGTTCCCTCACATCCCGTCAGGGATCATCCAGATCGACAACCTTCTCGGGGGTACGCCTCTCCCTAATGGGGGAGGTATGGTGTGTCCCGGTTACGCCCGTGGTCGCGTCATCGAGGTCTTCGGGGCCGAGTCGAGCGGGAAGACGACCCTAGCCTTGGGGGCTCTTGCTGCGGTCCAGAGGCAAGGTGGTCTGTCTATGTTCCTCGACTTCGAGAACGCCATCGCCCACCCCTACGCCAAGGCTATTGGTGTGAATTTCAACAAGGACAAGTGCATCCTCTTCTCCCCGGATACCTTAGAGATGGGATACCAGATGCTCTACATCGCCATCACAAGTGGGATCTACGACCTCGTGGTTGTTGACTCTGTTGCCGCGATGGTGCCCAAGTTGGAGTTGGAGCGAAAACTCGGGGAAGAGGCCCGTATCGGAGCCCTTGCCCGAGCGATGAGTCAAAACCTCTCCAAGATGGTTCAGTGGCTCAAGGACTCCCCCACGTGCGTCATGCTCATCAACCAGACGCGTGCTGTCATCAAGGCCGGTAGTCACGCCGGAGAGGATGACAACACGTCTGGAGGTAAAGCCGTCAAGTTCTACGCAACCCACCGGCTCAAGCTCACGAAGATTCGGGCGGATGTAGTGGAGCAAAAAGACCCGGTGAGCCTCATCAAGAAGCGCATCCCCTACGGCAACGTGGTTCAGGTGAAGGTCGTCAAGAACAAACTTGACGGCAAGCAAGGTCACAGCGCTCAAGTCTTCATTCGCTTCGGGTACGGCATCGATGAATATCACTCGCTCATCGAGTCCGCCATCCCTCGGAAGCTCATCAAAAAGGATGGCTCCAACTACACCCTCAACGGTGAGGCCATCAAAGGCAAGGAGCGGGTTCGGAAGTATCTCATCGACAACCCCAAGGTTATGGCTGATCTCCGAGCCAAGGTCATCGCCGCTTTGACCTCTGAAGCTCCGCAGGCGGTCACCGGCACGGTTGAGGATGAGGACATCCAATCGGATGATCGGGAAGGCATCACTGATGATGATATCGCTGAGGGGGTGGATGTCGAAGAGATCGAAAACATCCTCGCCGATATGGAAACCGAGGGTGGCAGTGCGGAGGCTGAGGCCAGCTAGTCAATGATTGAAGTTGAGATCAGAGGGTTTCAATCAATCGAGCACCTCTCGATTCAGATTGACGGCTTTACTGCTCTTGTTGGGCGATCCAACATCGGTAAGAGTGCCGTGGTGAGGGCCATCAAATGCGCCCTCACCAACTCCCTCGGTACCTCCTTCGTTCGTCACGGGGATGACTGTGCTCGAACCCTTCGCAAGGCTAAAGCCTGCAAGTGTCAATCGACGGTCCGCCTTCAAACCGAAGGGTTCGACCTTCGGTGGGAGAAGGGGGATGCGATCAACAGGTACACGTTCAACGGTGAACGGTATGATAAGCCAGGGCAAGGGATCCCAGAGTTTCTCTTAAGCCATGGGTTTGCCCCTATCAAAGTAGGAGATGAGGTCGGTAGCATTCAAGTTGCTGACCAGTTCTTCCCCATCTTCCTGCTCAACCAATCAGGTCCAGCGATTGCCGAAGCCATCTCGGACGTGGCACGGCTTGATCGTGTCAGTGCAGCCACGAAGCTTGTCGAGAAAGACCGTCGCGAGGTTGTCTCGACCAAGAAGATCCGAGAGAAGGATGCCGAGGGGTTACGCCTTCGGCTTACCGCCTACGAGGGCTTAGATACGGCTCTCACGATGGCCACTCAAGCTGCGGTCACCCTCGGTGGTGTGGAGAAGGCCCTCCGTAGGGTCAACGCTCTGAGTCACTACGTCGCAACGACGGAGGACCTCGTCAAGCGAATCAGAGGCTTGTGGGAGGTAGGTTCTATCCTTGTCCCGGATGTCACCCCCCTTGCCAAAGGGGCCGTCAAGGTTGGGGTTCTGGTTCGTTTCGTCAGCGATCTTACTCGCCGAGTAGAAGGTTACAAGTCGATCGCCTGGGTTGAGAAGTTCCTGGATTTGATCCCTGCGATCGAAGCCTTCCAGGAGGCTGCTAAAAGACTCCAGCAGTTGGACCTTTGGATTCACCGGCTTCGATCGTACCGGGCTCGCTTCGCAGCCCTGGAGGCGGCTGGAGCCATCACCCTTCCGGCCGTGGTCTCTCTTGAAAACAAGAAGGACCGGCTTCGGGACCTGGCTCGTTTTACCTCTCGTCAGATGGCCATCGCTAAGGCCATCCAGCAAGTCCAAGCTGATCTTGAAGGAGTTTCAAAGGAAGAGGGGCTAGTTCAAGGAGAAGTAGAAGCCCTTGGTGTCTGTCCTACCTGTACGCAACCCGTTCAGACCGGACATGCCCATGCCTAGACTCGCCTTCTTGTACCGAACGGACACGCACGTCACGGATCGAAGTCCGATCTCGTGGAAGGGTGACTACCCGGCCGAAATTTGGTCCAACCTGGAGCAGATCGGCCAGTTTGCGAGGCAACACGAGGCTAACGCCGTGCTGGATGGAGGTGACTACTTCCACGTCAAAGCGTCCTCAAAGAACCCCCATCACCTTGTAGAGCGCTCAGCCAGGATTCAGAAAGCGTACCCGTGTGAGACGTATGAGGTCGAGGGTAACCACGATCTTGCCTACAACAACCTGGAATCCATTGGAAAGCAGCCTCTTGGGGTTCTCTACACCAGCGGGGTGTTCCACCAACTACGTGATCAAGTCTTCAAGGACGGAAACCTCCAGGTCCGGATTGTCGGAGTCCCCTACAATCCCACGCGGACCATGGAGGACCTGCATCGCATCCAGAAGCAGCCTGGGGACACGCACCTCATCGCTATTGTCCATGCTCTAGCCGCTAAGAACCCTCCCCCTCAAGTAGAAGACTTCTTCAACGAGCCGGTCTTCCCCTACGAAGCCTTGGTGACCAGAAATGGACCCGATGTCTGGTGTTTTGGGCACTGGCATAGGGATCAAGGCATCGAGGTTATCAGAGGCAAGCATTTCGTGAACCTTGGGGCCGTGTCTCGTGGGGCTCTGGTTCGCGAGAACCTCCAGCGAATCCCCAAAGTCGCCCTGATCGAGATCGATGGGGGTGATGTGCGAATCACCCCCATCGCCTTGTCAGTTGCACCAGCCGAGGATGTGTTTGATCTGGAGAAAAAGGCCGCTCAAGAGAAGGAGCGTCACGATATCGATCAGTTCGTCCTCCAGCTTCTTGCGGATGGTGGGATTGATCCTACGGCCAGCATCGAAGCCAACATCCACGGCCTCAACTTTGCTGATGATGTTCGTCGTGAGGCTCTTCGTTACCTAGAACTCGTAGAAGCTGTGGGGTAATCCTTTGTACCTGTCCTACTCTGGATTCAAGACCTACGGTCAGTGCCCCTACGAATACTGGCACAAGTATGTGAACAAGACGTCGATCCCCCCGGACAACGGGGTCAACGCCCTCTATGGCAGCGTTGTAGGGTTGGTCTTCGAGACCTTCTACCGAGATCGCCTATGGCGTAAGGTCGACTATCTCGACTTCCTTCAATCCATTGTGGAGCCCTGTTTCGACAAGGCTATCCGGGACCAGAGAGGTCGTGTCTATGACTGGGCCGACGAGAAGTCGAACTATCACAGTAGAGAAGACGTCGTTGCAGACGTACGGTTAGCGATCCCCCGAGGGATTCAAACGATACGAAAGAACCGCCTTCTTGGGTCGGATGCTTCTGCTGAGTTGAAACTGGACACGCAGTTTGGGAATCATCTGATTGGGGGTCGAGCGGACTTCGTGATCCGTAGGATTGCTCCCTATGAGGACCTGGTGATCCTTGATGGGAAGGGGTCCAAATGGCGCGAAAAGTACGTCGATGGGGACCCCAAGAAGTCAGGCCAGAGGGTCGAAGGGGTGCAGCTCAAGCTGTATGCGGCCCTCTATCGAGCCAAGACTGGAATCGTTCCTGATAGGTTGGGGTACATCTTCTGGCATTTTGATGGTACCCGTCCCGAGTGGTGGACCGATAAGTACAGCGAGTCCTTTGAAGCCATGGAATGGATCTCGTTCGACAATGGTGATTTAGATAACACGCAAATAGAGGTACTAGCGGCGGCGGATCGAATCGCGTCTTCTGTTACCTCCCTGGATAAGCTCTCTGGTCAATCGAAGAGCTATGATGAACTCCGTCAAGAGCGCTTCCCAGCTCAAGCAGGAGGTCATTGCCGTCTTTGCTCTTACGTGAGCAAGTGTGAAGCCGGGACTAAGAAGGTCGCTGCGATGAGCCGCAAACCCCGAACACCACTTCCAGACCCCGGTGTAGTAGAACCTGGTTTGAGTTTGGACGATGACGAGTGAGGAACCAGCATGCTCTCCCCTGAAGAGTTGAACACCAAGATCCAAGACCTTCAAACCCGACATGCTCGCGTTCTCAAACGAAAGGCGGAGCTGGGTGGGGAGCTAAAGTCCAAGAAGGACGAGCTGCAATCTCTCGTAAAGGAGATCCAGGCAGCAGGGTACAACCCCAAAACGCTCGTCGAAGACCGCAACAAGGCGCAACAGGAACTCGAATCCCTCATGGATGAGTTCGAGCGAGGTCTCATCGAGGCTGAAAACAGCCTGACCTCCTACGACAAGAAATGAGGAGATGAAGATGAAATTCAAGCTAAACGCGTCAGACCTGATCGCCGCTCTCGACGTGGTGAAGATCGTCACCCCTCGGGCCGTGACGGCACAAGGCGGAGCTGGGTACCTTTTCATGGTCCAAGGTACCAAGTGCCACGTCTACTCCCGTGACGACCAGTGCGTGGCAAGAGCGAGTTTCGATCTTGTCGAGGTGGATGAGGACGGGTCTTTCGTATATCCGGCAGAGTTCATCGACGCGCTCAGGTACCTGGATGGCCAGACCCTCACGTTTGAGGCCGAAGCCAAGGAAGATGAGCGTTTCATTGTTCGATACGAGTCGTCCAATGGAGCCCGTACGGAGCGAACCTCGTTTAACCCGAAGCTCCTGTCCACCTGTGACGATGATCTCAACGCCACAACGACGACGCACAACTACCCCACGGCCATCTTGAAGGAGGCGATCGACATGAGCCGCCCCTTCCTGGCGAAGACTACGGACACCCGGATCGAGGAGCAGTACAAGGCCCTTCAGGTCTTCGACGCCTCAAAGCCGGAGTACGTCAAGGGAGATGGGCACCTGTTGGCTTCGGACAGTGTCCGAGCCTACTACTTCTGGTGCGAGGCATTTGCGGGTAAGGGGCTCGAAATCCACTCCCAACACTTGCCTGCTTTGATCTCGTTCCTCAGCAAGAGTGCTGATAAGGAGGTGACCTTCCGCATGGGGGCACACTTCACGTTTGTCGAGAACGCAAAGGGGCACGTCCTTGGCTGGCCGAAACACGCCAAGGTTCACGCTCAGTTCAAGTACTACCCGCTCAAGAGTGACAAGAACATCTTTCTCATCGACAAGGTGCAGCTCTTGAACTCCCTCAAGTACACGCGAAGTGAGCTTGAGAAGAGCCGGGACAAGATCAAGATCCAGTTCAACCACGAGCTGCGACGGGTTCAGTTCGGGGTTTCCGAAGGTACTTCCAAGACCGACAGCCTACCCGTTACGGTCCGACCGAAGCAGATCGACGGCAAGGACTGGATGGAGGCTCGCGACTGGGCCTTCAGTATCAACATCGACCACATGATCGACCTGATCGAGCGGGTGAAATCGGTCGACGTAGAGCTTCACGTTTTGATTCTGGCCCCAGAAGGAGGTAGGAAGGAGGTCGGAATGTTCCGAACCCTCGACGACTTCCGCCTGGATGCCGCCGGGAAGTCCGTCTTCGAGCCAGAGGACACGTACAAATGCAGAGTGACACGCTTCATGCCGTCGAAAGAGTAAACGGCTGGTCTCAGCGTGTTCAACATCTCCAAAACTCAGCCATTCGGCTGAGGGTGGTTAGGGACCAACTCGCTGACGAGCTGACCGTCAAGGAAGAAGAGATTGAGGAGCTTACGCGTCGGCAAGAGATCCTCACGAAGGTCTCTGAGTTGTACCGGGTCCTCATGGATCAGATGGTGATGGGGCAAGTCCGTATGATCGAAACGATCGTATCGGAAGGGCTGCGAACCATCTTCTTCGATCAAGACCTCAGCTTCCGAGCGGAAGTGTCGCAGAAGTACAACAAAATCAGCGTCGAGTTCTACATCTGCCAAGGGGATCCTGACAATGGTGGGATCAAGGGTTCCCCGCTGGATTCGTTCGGCGGAGGTCCGTCTAGCATCGCTAGCCTCATCCTGCGAATCCTCACTCTTCTCCGATTGAAGCGTAAGAAGATCCTGCTCTTGGATGAGACTCTTGCGGCAGTTTCGGACGACTACATCGAGGCGACGGGGCATTTCCTCCAGAAGTTAGCCGACACAAGCAACCTCTCCCTTCTCATGGTGACTCACAAGCCGGCGTTCCTTGAGCACGCTAGCGTCTCATATCAAGGGGACTCCAAGCCGGTAGGTGTAAAGAGTGAGTTCGTGGTGAAGAGGTTGCGAGGGGCATGAAAGGTGAAACCGAAATCCGAGGTAGGTTGAACCAACTCCTCAGCGAAGAGTTGAATCGCCGCATCGCGTCAGCCACAGAGAAGCTTCCGTGTCGTTGTGTTCACAACTACCGGCATCCTTTGGACCAACGAAAGAAGGTCGATGGGGAGTCTAACGAGACTTACAACCGCATCACGGACAATCGTGGGCTCCCTGTCCTCCAGACGATCGGGCTCTGCATGCTCGGATCCAAGGACCCGGAGATGTGGGGTGGTACCATCTGCGAAGAGCCCCTTGACGCCATCCGTTGTCCTGTCTTTGAGCCCGCCCGAAAGAAGGCTGATCTACTCAAAGAGTTCCGGGAGCAGCTTCGAGATGAGTCGTGGACACGGGGGAACCTACCCGAAGTATTCTCCCTACTTTGGCTCTTGGAAGAGGCTGAGGCCAAGGATCAGCCACAGATCGTCGAAACTCAAGAGAAGATAGAGAGGTTGATTCAACAGGAAGAGGCCCCTAAGCCTCCGGCCCCTAAGCCTGAGCCAGATCCGCCTGAGCCAGATCCGATCACCCCGCCTGCGGATCCGTACGACTCGACAGGTACAGCAGCCTCGCCGGTTCCATGGTGGAAGGCTTGGCTTCTCCGGCTTCTTGGGGCGGAGCCCAAGAGGTTGAGTTGAACTTCTCACCTCTCTCCTACTTGCTGGTGACGGAGCGTCTTCGTCAACGGGCGACGAGCCAGGGTGGGTTCTCTGTACCAGCGATGGAGGAGCGGGCGGTCCCTGCGAGTGCCGAACCCATCCTGGCATCGAGTATGCGGGGGGCCTTTCTCCAGGTTCGGCGTGGCTCCGAGGGGGTCGCTAGGTACGGATTCTTCCCCTGCCCTCCGGCCGAGGAGGGGGAAGTACTGAACCGCCTTTTCTTGAGGGTGTTGAACCTGGCTCTTGAACTCAACTGGCCCAACGTTTTCGCTTCAATCCCAGAGGCTCTTGCCTCGATGAAAGCCTCTCCAGTCCAACCGAAGACCGTGGTTCTACCTACAGGGCAGGAGTTACCCGAAGGGTACGCTTCTGTGGAGGGAGTCCAAGTTGTGACCTCCCCCTCACTTCCTGAAGGATCTGCGTTAGTTGCTGCAAGTCCACCCGCCCTCGGTGTCTATACGAGGGTTGGGGACCATCTCGGGCTCCAACTTTACAACGTTCCCCGAACGTTGATGGTGGTCCGACCGAATGGCAGCTTGGGTTGAAACTCTGGTGAACTACGCGAAGGGTGGCCTGGACGAGCGAGTCCGGGAAGCCCTTTGGACTCGTGGGGCGTCAGAGGACCAAATCGATCTCCTCCAGATCGGGTACCTAAACAAAGAGCTGCCCCCGGCCGAGTATCCCGCCGACTTCTTGGAATGGTGCTGGCACGGGAGGAAGCTGGCTGACTCCTTCGTCTTCCCTCTGACCAACCCTCTTGGTGAAGTGCTGGGGTTTCAATTTCGAGGGGTTGAGAGGTCCTCGACCTACTCGGACTACTTCCTCACCCGAGCGGAGCCCGTCTACTTTGGGTTGGGGCAAGCGATGCCTTCGATCTGGGAGCATGAGGCAATCATGCCCGTAGAGGGTGTGTTTGATTACTTCCCAACGCAGCGCGTTGTGCCGTACTCAGTGTCAACGCTCACGGCCAAGGTGAGTGGGAACCTCCTCCGAGCCTGCCGGCGTATTGTAAAGCGGTGGCGCTTCTTCTATGATAACGATGCGATCGGCATTCGTGTTTACTCGGCCTTCGTTAAAGAGTACGGAGGTCAATTTGAAGAAGTCCGGTCGGTGGGCTACCCGATAGGAGTCAAACTACCGAACGGTAAAGCTATTAAGGACCCTGGTGACCTCTGGGAAGCCTGGGGTGATGATCGTTTCAAGTCGTTTCTTCAAGCCCAAATGGAGTGAGAGACCATGCCTCAGACCTACGAAAATGCCGAGGCTGTCGAAGCCCTCGCCAAGACCCTCATCCCGTCGCACCACCCGGAACTTGCAACGGCACGATTCCGGTACGTCTTCAAGGAGAAGGCCGGTAAAAAAGGCGGGAAGACCGTGTACGGTACGGTCAAGAAGATGAGCGATCTCATGATCTTCCTCATCGACGCTGATTACCTAGTTGAGATCGCACTCGACTCTTGGACCCCTCTCGATGCGAGCAAGCGTACCGCCCTGGTCGATCATCTTCTGGAGCGTTGCCTCGGGGAAGAAGATGAAGAGACGGCAGAGATGAAGTGGAAGCTCCGGGAGCCGGACGTCCAAGAGTTCTCTTCCATCCTTCGTCGACATGGGACCTGGAACGAGGACCTCGTTGGTTTCGTCTCCGTGGCTCAAACCCTCGACCTCAGCTTCATGACGGCTGGTGTGACCGAGGCCGACCCGACCCGAACAACCACCCGTTCCGCTGGAGCCCCAGCAGCCCACTGAGGTTCACCACGTGTGGGATACGAAGTATAGGCCGCTCAAGTTCGCCGATGTCCTCGGTCAAGAAGGCACCGTTCAAGTCCTCAAATCGAGGCTTCGTAACGGGACGGCCCTAGACACGAGCTACATCTTTTGCGGGGGTCCGGGACAAGGGAAGACTACCCTAGCCCGGATCCTTGCGAGGGCCGTGCTTTGTCAACAGCTCGACCCTGCGAACCCTGAGCCTTGTAACGAGTGTGAGAACTGCAAGGGGGTCTTGGATGATAACCTCGGTGCTTTCGTCGAACTGGATGCGGCTAGCCGTGGGACGATCGAACACGTACGAAAGATCGTAGACGACCTCCCCTTCGCTGTCTTCGGAGCCAAGAAGCGCATCTACGTCATCGACGAGTGCCACCGGATGAGCAAGGACGCCCAAGACGTTCTTCTCAAACCCTTGGAGGAAAAGAAGCTCGTTGGGATGTTCTGTACGACGGAACCTGAGAAGGTACGTGGCGCCATCCGGTCGAGGTGTGAGGAGTACGCAATCCGTAAGGTGACCCGAGAGGATATCCTTGCTCGGGTGAAGAGCATCCTCACGTCAGAGAAGGTTGAGCACGAGGATGATGCCCTTCTCATCGTCATCGACTTCTCTGGGGGTCACGTACGTGACGTAATCAACCGTCTGGAGATGGTTGCCCAGATGGGTCCTGTAACGGTGGAGAGCGTACGAGCCAACCTCAACCTCTCCGTTGTATCGACCTACTACGAGATCCTTCTGCGCATCGCCTCGGACACCAAAGAGGCTTTGTCCTACGTAGACAAGGCTTGTGATCGAGTCACCCCCGAAGAAGTGGCTTCCGGTCTCGCAGAAGCCGCGATGAATTCGTTCCGGTTGGCAACCGGGATGACCGCTGACTTCACATTCGCCGACAAGGATCTCGGTCAAAAGGCTTTCCAGGCGTACGGGGGGCAAAGGCTTGTTCGCCTCGCAGAACGCTTCCTTCGGTCAAGGTATGTAACCAAAGTCGGCTTGATCTGTGATGTGTTGATGGCGGCAGAGGAACTCACCTCAGAGCACCCAATCGCTCCACGTCAACAGCAGCAACCCCCACCGCTTCAACCGTTGGGTCCAGCTCCAAGTCCAGTAGCGGTCCCAGCACCTCTACAAATCTCACCCGAGCCAGCCTCAACCCCTGAGGTCCCCGTGCAGGCCCCTGTACTCCCAGTGGCGGCCCCAGCTCAGGCTCCACTACCGCAGGTCTTGGCAGCTCCAGCCCCACCTCAGAAATTCATACCTCAACCAAGATCCGTTGGGCCGGATGTCCGTGCCGATGGAGTGGGCCCTTCAGGTCAAGATCCGTGTGCGCTCGGGGAGTTTGATCATTTTGCAGTTCCCGGCCCTTTACCGGCGAACAAACACGCAAAGGCGCCCATCCTCTGGGATGAGCATCGGTTGAGGGATGGGAGAGACATCGTTAGCCCATCCGTTTGGCGAAGGGGTTTTGAAACACTCTGGTTGAATCGAGGAGTGATATCTCGTGGCGACGCGTGATTGGGTCGTCTTAGAGCTTTCCCCTCAAGGAGAAGACGAAGACCCAGAGGTCCTCGCCTCCGCTCTAGCTCGTGTATTCCGAGACAAGACGGTCGAGATTTTCATCCCTGCCTCCGTGTCCATCGTCGGAGATAGCCGTGTCATCCACAAGCTGATCGACAACTACGTCTTTGTACGTAGGACCCTCCCTGACTCTGCGTATATGCGGCTTGAGGGTACGCGGTACGTCGCTTCGGTTCTGACGGTAGCTCGGGCTTTGGACCGAAAGACCACCTACCGTGAGATGGCGACTGTTCGAGACGTGGACATCGACAAGATGCGTCGTCAAATACACGTTGAAACAGAACAAGGTATTGAAGTAGGGGATGAAGTTCAGGTGATGAACGGCCCCTACAAGGGCATCAACGGCCGGATCATCGAGGAGATCCCAGAGACCGATTCAGTTCAGGTCTATATCAAGCTTCGATCCAAAGAAGCCATAGTCACGCTCCCCAGGTCGTTTCTCCGATTCGTCTCGAAGGACCAGTCGGATCTTCCCACATTCTCTCCGTTCATGACGAAGATCGAACGGATCCGAGAGTGGAGTCGGTTGGTTCAACCCATTCTGTCGTGGGTTCCCTCTGGGTTTAGGGAGGTCGAGCAGGCCGTCCGAGACCTCGGTAATATCGAGCTAGGCCTTGTACGGTTGGATCGCGTCAAACACATCCGCCGTCAGATGACGCTCCCCTCAGGCCCTCCTCCAATCACCCTTTTGTTGCATAGTCACCAAGGGGTTCAACTCTTTGGTGGTTGGTTGGATCGTAGTCGTAAGCTCGGTCTCCAAGTAAAGCCCACTCCAGTGATGGACAAGGTCGCTGAAAAATACGGCCTTGTGCATCAAATGGACTCGTTGATAGAACGAGGTCCAGCTTGGTTTCAATACCTCCAAGCGGCCCCAGCTCTCGCCACCTTACCGACACTCAACGCTCAAGTAGAAGCAAAAATGCTTGAGTCTCAGTGGCTCCAAGACATCGTACAGAGATTGAATGGGCTGGCCCGTAACGTGGGTAACGTTGAGGCGCTAACAGGGAGATCGGACATGTTCGAGAACGTCATCATCGATGGGCACAACCTCGCGTACCGAGTCTCTCATGCCCTCGGGGCCATGAAGAAACCCCTCACGGACGCAGAAGGGAACCCCACCTCCCTCGTGTTTGGGTTCTTGAAAAGCCTGGCTAGTCTCAAGAAGAGATTTGCAAATGCCTCAATTTACGTTGTTTGGGACGGATCCCCGCAGCGTCGTATCAACCTCTTTGAGGGGTACAAGATTAAGCGGCGTGAGAAGCGAGCAGCCGAGCGAGCGGCCAACGGGTCCTTGAATGGTGCCTCTGTTGGCCCTGAGAGCCAGATGAGTCGCCTGCGAAACATCCTCCCCCTCCTGGGTGTCACCCAAGCATTCAACGCCGAGGAAGAAACGGATGACGTCATCGCTTGTCTTGTCCGAGGCAAGCTCAAAGGTCAGAGGAACGTCATCCTCTCTACGGACCAAGACTTCTTACAGTTGGTGACATTGACTGACATCGTGCTATCACCCAAGGTCGGAAATCGACAGGAGACCCTTTACGACCGGGACAAAGTTGTGGAAGAATATGGAGTCACACCCGAACGCATGGTCCAACTTCGGGCGTTACTCGGGGACGATTCAGATGAGGTACCGGGTGTCGGTGGCCGGGTACCTACGAAAGTTCTGACGGCGCTCTTGAAAAACTACGGTTCAGTTGATGAGGTCTTCGCATCCAACTTGTCTGGCATCACCGCCGGGCAGTACGCGAAGATCCGTGCGGCCGAAGCTCAGGTCCGCCTCAATTTGAATCTCATGCAGCTACGCGACGATCTCTCGTTTGATGAGATCGCTCCGAGTCCTGATGCAAAGATCGCCTCCGAAGTCATCGGTGGGCTCAGCATCCAAGCCGACTCGATAGTGGAACCCTTCTTTCAGACCGCTTCACGAGGATTTGCGAAGCGACAAGAACAACTCGCCTTTTCCGAGTGACTTTGACGGGAGGAAGAATCCATGAGTGGCGGCTTCACTATTTCGGTTGACCCGGCAGAACTCGCCAACAGATTCGCAGCCCCAGACCGGCTCTTTGATGATCTTGATGAGGAAGAGGAGCCCAACGTAGAGCCCCTCCTATCAACCCTCAACTACGAGAACCAGGTCAAGCCCCTACTGGATCGGATCCCAGAGCGAGAGGCTGATCTCATCTTCCTCTACTACATCCAAAAGAAGCGCCAAGCCGACATCGCTGAGATTTTCGGCGTCACGCAAGCGGCGATCAGCTATCGGCTGGATCGGGGCTTACAACGCATACGGTTCCTTCTTTCAATTCCGCAAATCAGCGAAGATGAGATGCGTCAGGACCTCCCCGACGTTCCGTTCAAACCTATCGACGTCGATATCCTCGTGGGGATGTGGCAAACGACCTGCCAGAGTGAAGTCGCTACGCGACTCGGGCTCACGCAAGGTCGAGTGCGTCATCGTTTCTTTGGGGCCGTCAAGACACTGGAAAAACGTGCCGGCGAAGAGGGCAAGTTCGTCCCTTACCACAAGGTTTTCTCCAGTATAGCTTCCAAGAAGTTCAACATCTTGCGCGAAGTTCGCTTGCCGCAGTGGTCAAACCGCGGTGGGGATGGTTGTTTCTGATAGGTTATCAACGTGAAAGCCTGTACGACTTGCGGCGGCTCAGGACCCTTCGGGCCTAGCTGTCCGAGGGCTCCTTTGTCGAGGCTGCAACTTCGGCTTGGGGCATGCCAGGGAGAGCCTCCGGGTGCTCCAGGGAGCGGCCGATTATCTGGGTAGTTTTCGCTCGAAGGCCGCCTAACGCCCCGTTTCTTCTTATGGCTTGTGGTTCAAGAGGGAACTGCAAGTGCCGCTAGTCTCGAACCTGAAGGTCCACGACTACAAGTTCGAGTTGCCCGTTGCTGCCGGTAAGTGGCGATGGACAACACGGCTGGATGTGTCGCAGTCGAACCCGGTCTACTCGGTGCTCGACATTGTTTCTCCCTATGGCCTGCTGAGAGACTCCATCCCCATCCCAGGGGAGGTTGTGGCCGCGATGGCCGAGTCCATCGACGAGCTTCGAGCCAACTTCTCCCCGAGCATCCTGCTTGGGCCGCCTTCGTCTCTCACGTTCAACGTGGACGAGGGCCGTGGGTTCGGGCCTGGGGAGTTTGTTCTTCTCACCAACGACGGGGTGTACGGGTCTATCCTTGGAGTGACTCTCACCACCTCAGCGGCCTACGTACGGGTCACCCCGGCCAACGTAGGCAACCTAGCGTTGAATGAATCGGGCCAGTTCCAAGTTGAAGTGGATGCAACTAACCTCCTTGCGGCCTCAAGCCCGTACGTTGAAAGCATCGCGGTTCAAGATCCTGCGGCGGTCAACAACCCCCAGATGTTCCCGGTCACGATTGTGGTTCGACCCAAGGCCACCATCTTCCTGCTCCCCACGCTCCTGACCTTCTCGGTCGTGAAGCCTATTTCGGGCCCGTTCCCGTCGATTCCGGTCCAGACGTTCACGGTGCAGAACTCGGGACCAGCGGGGTCCATCCTCGATTACCAAATCCAGAAGCTTACGGGGCTTTCGGATTGGCTTACCAGCTTCCTACCGGCCTCCGGGACGCTTGCCTCTTTGGGGTCGGACGTCATCACGGTGACCGCAGTGCCCCCAGACAACTTCCTCCAGGGGACCTACACGGAGAAACTCAGGGTCTCCGGGTACAGCTCCAACAGCTACCTGGATATTGACATTCATCTTGTGATTACGTGAGGGTCAGGATGAGTAAAGATTTCGACATCGGCTCCATGTTCCAAGTCCAAGGCTCCTACGGCCTGGACTCCTTCTTCGCAAGGGAGCCTCAGATGATCACCCCCTCGGGGAGGCGCAAGGTGGGTTCCCTCCAGGATCTCTCCAACTTCATCCGCCTGAGCAACGACACCCTCATCCACAAGTCGGAGAAGGATCTGTGGGCCATCAAACGTGAAGCGGACGGCTCGATGGTCATCGAGCGTCAGTTTGACGACAACGGAAAGCCTCTTCGTTACTGAGCCGGAGGTCCCGTGAAGGCACACCAAAAAGTCCGCATGATTGTCGCCAGGGAGGAGGGTTTTGATCCCTCCCCGCCGCCGGCATTTGGTGGGGGAGTCACGGATGGGACTCTCCAGCGAAACATCCCCAAGAACCATGACTTCGACCCTAAGGCCCTCAAGCCGATGGCTCGGATGTTGTTCTCATCCAGCGTTTCACTGGGGCATGCGGTTACGGCCTACAAGGAGTTTACTCGAATCAAGTCTTCAAGCATCTCCCCGGATGGGATGCTTGGGGGTCGGGGCTACGTCCTCAAGGTCAAGGATGTGCGAGCAAAGCTCCAGCAAGCTTGCGAGCTTCTCTCCTCCATCACGGACACGATTCATGATGAAATGAATGCCCCCTACTGGCAGCCGAAGCTTGCTGATCTTGGGGAGAACGATGCCGAAGACGTCACGGAGTTCATGGACGAGGCTGAGGAGGTTCTGGAGGACCCTGAGGGCTTTGGGGAGAAGAAGCTCGACCAAATCGAGAAGAAAAACGATGGTCCGGGCGGAACCCCCAACAAGAAGGACGAAGCCTCTCAGGTTCCTGAGGGTGGGGATATCCCGTCTGAGACTAAACCTTTCGGTAAGATCCCTCAGAAAACCGCCACTTCCAAGTGGAGCGTCAACGCCAACAGCTCGCTTCCTGTAACGACCCTCCCTGGGCCACGTGTTGACCATCTTGACCGTGGTGAGCAGACGGGACCTTACGGTTCCTACAACAAAGGCGAGCCTCTCACGCAGGATGAATGGGGGCAGACCGAAGGGGTAGGAGATGACTACCTCTACGAGTCCGACTGGGCCAACAACGTCCTCGACAAGACCGGGAAGGTCACTTGGGGTGAGTCTGCGGTCCCTGACGCCAACAGCGAGCCTACGGAGACGGAAGCTCGTGATTTTGGGATCGGTTACGGGGCCAAGGGTCGTGGGTCTGAGGGTTACGGGACGGTAGCTCCTGATGGTCGTGGGGTGTTTGGCCCCTCCAGCGGTCTCCCCAACAACCCTGGTGCTCCGACGAGGGACACGGAAGAAGGCACTGGGCCATACTTGGACGGAATTGAACGCAACGTTTGGGCTTGCGATCATGCGTGTGGGGAGTCTCAGCTTCCCGTTGACGGCCCGGATCCCATAGCGAGGTCGGACTACTTCGAGGGAAACAAGGGAAACCAATTCAACGTGAATCTTCGTGGGGAGTCCGGGCTTCCTGGTTCAGGACCGCAAAGCCCTGATGCCCCGCTCAAGCCCCGGCCCGCCCACAACAACGAACACATGTTTGGAGGAGCGAAGCTGGAAGCCGAGGGGCCTGGTAGCTTCGTCACGGAAAATGACCTTCGGGCTCGGGCTCGGCAGGCGTGGAGGCCCGCCCTTGAGGGTGAGTCTCGTATGCCTGGGGATCAAGCCCCCGCCCTTTACAACTACGACCGAGATGTCATGGACGTAGGGCATAAGGTGGAACGCCAGGATGCTCCCTACGTGAAGTACGACTGGAACACGCACAACTACCGCAACGACATTCAAGATGTCTTCCGACACGAAGACGAAAACAGGACGGGTTCCAATGGCTGATCTCGGCGACATCTCGGACTTCTTGAAAGAGGGCGCGGTCGCCGACCTCGACTGGCTCGACGTCAACGAGACGCAGTATCGAGAACTGGACAAGCTCCCGAAGCAAAACCTCGACATTGCACCTGATCTTCAGGCCATGTGGGATCACAAGGACAAGCCGGCAAGCGCCTACCTGGTTCCCAACAAGGACAAGGTCCCCGCGATGGCGGACCTGAGCCAAGCTCATGCCAAGCAGGCAGCAGCAGCCACCGAGCAATTGGTTAGGGTGGCTCGATACGCCCTCATGCAGTCGCCGGATCTGAGGCGTCTAAAGCATGCCCTCACCTCCCGGTTCGACTCGGACACCATCCTCGCCGCCAAGCCGGTCCTCGCCGCTCTTCTTCAAGAGCGTGGGCTTCTTGGTCGACACTACATCTCTGCCTCGGACTTCACCGATTGCGCTCAAGGATCCAAGAAGGTCGTAGCGTTCGTTCGTCGCTTTGCTTCGGATGCGAAGTTCGTGGAAGCGAAGGACCAGTGCTCCGGGTGCGTCCACAGCTCTGGGAGCACCTGCGGCGTCTTCCAAAAGCAGATTGTCCTGGAAGTTCCGTACACGCCAGCCTTGGCCGATGCTGTCGAGCGTTCGCAAGCTTCTCAGGGGAAGCAGATCCAAGCGTCCACAACGGACGCCAAGGGTCGAATCCAAGCGGCGTTCTTGGCTGGTGATGGGAAGATCGCAGGGCCTCACGAGACCCCCAAGCCGATCGTCAATCCTGCTCAGTTCATCCGGGCCAATCAGGCTCCGGGGAAGGTTCACCTTCCGGTCCTTCACAGCCAGGCTCAGAGCTTCACCCAAGCAGAGCAGGCGTGGCAGCCTCCCGTGGAGGGAAAGACCGCTGGGATCAAGACATCCCAGGACAAGAAGGGCTTCGAGGTCGCTAACCTCCTTCGTCGAGAGATGCTCAAGGGTCGAGGGGAAGCTGAGCTGATTCAAGCTCTCAAGCTGTCCTTCACCACGGAGGACCTGAAGAACACCCGTGAAGCATGGGGTCCTCTCTTCAAGGAGGCAGGTTACTACGGGACCGTCTACTCCACACAGACTTCGTTCGATGATTGCCACGTCGGAGCCGACTTCCTCGCCAAGCACAACCCATCCGTTAAATCGATCGTAGCGGGAGGTAAGTGCAACGGGTGCATCTACAACAAGATGGCTCGATGTCTCCTCTACGGACGCCCGCTCGTGGCAACTTCCGATGCGGCCTTCACCGAAGATGTCGTCAAAAACGTCATCTGGGAGCATCGTCTGGCTGGTAAGCTGGAGACGGGTTCGGACAAGGTGGCTTGGGGGTCAACTCCCAAAGAGGCTCTCAAGGCAATCTACAGGGTTGCATCCAAGGCTGGGAAGCAGGAAACCACTACAGTCCGTTCCTACTTGGAGCAGGCATTCAACGGTCAGGGCCACGGCCACGTTACGGCTGGTATCACCAAGCGTGAGATCGTGAAGACCGCCTCTCGGTACTTGAACGAGGGCCTCTACGGGTCTCAGCTCGGGGCCCTCCTCAAGCGCCAGTTCGATCCCCGAGACATCGTGGCGGCCGGGCCGGAGTTGAAGCCGCTCCTTTCCGAGCAAGGGCTCCAGGGGATCTACTACGTCAATGCAGCGGTCTATGATGACTACGGTAGGGGCTGCGACGAAGGAGCCCGTCTCCACCGCTCCCGTCTCGTCCCCTACGTCAAGATGGGATCCAAGTGCGGGAGCTGTGTCCTCCAGACGAGCCCAGGGCACTGCTCCAAGTATGCCAAGCCGCTCGTCATCGAGCCTCCGTACGCGGACAAAAAGGCCCAACAGCAAGAGATTCTGAACTCGGGGAAGGCCAATGAGGTGTCTCTCGCCGACCTCATGATCAACAACAAGTCGATCGTGGCGGAGTTCGGGATGAAGTCGATGACCATCGACTTGAACCCGGAGCCCACCAAGGCGGCTACCGTATCTGTCGAGCTGGGGAGAGCCAAGATCGACCTATGATCGACGATGTTCTCATCCTCCGGGTGGCTGCCAGATTCCTTCAAAGTGACCAACCCCCTGGTCAACGGAAGAAGGACAAGGACATGGTCAAGCCCGTGAACCGCCCCAAGGGTATTGATCGTTCGATCCTCAAAGAGCACGGCAAGCCCATGGGTGATGGTCACGACGAAACCGTCTCACCCAATCGTCGTGACATCCGACCTGAGGATGTGTTCGTCCCCAAGCCGAATCAAACGAGTGTTCGCAATTTGGCTGAGACGGGTAAAGACCTTGCCAAAGTCATTGAGAAGCAAATTCCCAAAGACAAAGGCTATGCTACAGTGAAGAACCTCTCCCAATATCTCATCGAGACAGGTGGGGGCGGCGGCACCAAGCCTGTGAAGTGAGGATACAATGAAGAAGGACGGAACAAACCCCAACTCCGAAGAAGAGCGTGTCGACGCAGTCCTGCGTCTCCTCCCGGAACAGGATGCTCCGAACACTTCGGAGGGTCACCAACTTGCCAGCGTCAAGCGAGGGGTAGGTCGCCCCCGTAAGATCGAGCGAAAGCCAACAACGAGTGACCTCGAATACCATGCTGAGATGGTCCGGGAGCGCCAGAAGTTCATCGCCTCCGACCCTCTTGTACAGAAGATCGAAGCTAAGGGGGCACCCCTAGAAATCCTCTACCTCATCAAGAAGGAGGTCGCGTCCGAAGCGGCTAGCCTCAACTTCGAGCGCCTCGAAGTTGCGAAGCGCGGAAAGGAAACGGGTCAGGTCTCGACCAGACGCATCGAAGCCCTCAAGAAGATCGCTGACATCGAGTTGAAGATCAAAGAGCTGGATTCGGCCTCCGTCAACTTGAGCAGCGAGCGGATGCAAAAGCTGTTCACCCTTTGGGTGGAGACCATGCGTGAAGTTGCGCAAGAGACTCTCCCTCAGGAAGTGATGAACCTCTTCTTCAACCGATTTGCTTCGGTGATGGAAGGCTGGGAGGACCGAGCCACGAACGCTCTGAGGTGATCCGTGGCTCGGGAGCAAAAGTCATCGTCAAGCATTTCCCATCTGATTCGGAGTGCCGGGCATCGTGCTCGGGTCATCTCTGATGAACAGTCGGGTAATGGGGATCTAGCCTCTGTTGGATCTAGCGGCCGGACCACCCGTATCTTCAACGTTCTAAACTACGTTGAGTCTGCCTGGGGCCTCAATATGAGGTTGTTCCCGGTACAACGCTTCATCGTGAAGCTGTACTACCACCTGCCTCTTGACGATAAGCTTCCAGAAGACGAGACCCGAAGGATTCGGATCTCGGACATGTTCAACACAAAAACGCTCTACACTTTCACGGAGAAGGAGTACCTGAGCTACCTCTACAACGAGGGTCGTTGCAACATCGGGGAACAAGACCATCTTCGTCGTCAGCTCACGCTTCCCATCGGTAGGAGGGCTGGCAAGACGACATTGTCCGCTGTTTTCGCTAGCTACGAGCTGTACCGCCTGCTCTCTCTTGGTAACCCCCAGGAGTACTACGGGCTCCCAAACGGCAACCGCATTCAAATCATCTCGGTCGCTACCGATAAGGACCAAGCAGGCCTTCTCTTTAATGACGTGACTTCGCACATGGCGAAGTGCGAGTTCTTCCAACCGTACATCGCCAACAACACACTCTCCTACGTTCAGCTCCGAACCCCTTATGATATCGAGCGTTACGGTCCTACAGTCCGACATACGGACGGAAAGTTCACCTCGTTCAACGGTAAGGCGAGTATCCGGGTTACCTTCAAGGCGAGCATTTCAAAGGGCCTTCGAGGCTCTGGTAACATCGTCATCATCCTGGACGAGATCGCCCACTTTCAGGATAAAGGTAAGTCCAGCGCTAAGGACATTTACGACGCTATCACTCCGTCCGTGGCTGCCTTCTCCGCTAAGGACCTCGACACGGGACTCCCTATTCACGGATCGGAGACTCAGTCCGAAGCCCGCGTCATTTGCATTTCGTCTCCCTTGAACAAGGCTGGTAAGTTCTACGAGCTGTTCCACCTTGGAATGAGTCGGGGTCCCGGCTCGGAGAACATGCTCGTCATTCAGGCTCCGACGTGGGAGGTCAACCCGACCATCCCAACGAGCTACTACCGTGAGAAGTACCATGAGGACCCGACGGTCTTCATGACGGAGCATGGGGCTCTGTTCTCCGATCGTGTTCGAGGTTGGATTGAACGAGAGACCGACCTCATCGAATGCGTTCGCCCAGACCTACGGCCCAAAACGTACGGCCCGCCTAGGTTCCCTCACCAAATGGGGATCGACGTTGGGCTCATAGGAGACGGGACCGCGATTGCGATTACGCATACCGAGGGTCCGAAGATCATCCTTGATTACCACGAGGCTTGGTACGCCGGGGTCCCGTGGAAGGAGTCCAACCCGCACCTCACGAACCCTCTATGTGATTACGCAAAGACGCTGGAGATGGCGGAGCGTTTGGACTTCGAGGAGATCGCCAAGTGGATCGTTCTCCTCACGAAACGTTTCTATATCACAGCCGGATCGTTCGATCGTTGGAATGGGCTCCCTTTGGAGGAGGCCCTCCACAAGAAGGGCCTAAAGCAGTTCAAGAGTGAGTTCTACAACCGTGATGCGACAAGCCGGATGTTCCAGGCGGCGAAGCTTCTCATCTTCGACAAGCGAGTGATCCTCTACGACTACCCGCTGCCCAAGGTGGGTGAGTCGCAATCCAAGCATTCTCCTCTCATTGAAGAGATGCTGAGCCTCCAAGCCAAGCAGACGGCACGTAACCAGATTGTCGTGGAGGCGCCGCAGATCAGCGGGGCTCATGACGATGTATCCGACGCTCTCATTCGAGCCATTTGGCTCTCAATGGAGCGGATCAGCACCATGAAGATCACGGCCCCGAGGAACCCTAATGACCCACGGCAGAGTGGTGGGCCGAGGTCCTTGCAGCACTTCCAGATGGCTCGGATGCGTCAACACGGGGTCCACCGGGATCGTCTTGTAAAGCCCTTGGGGAGAACACGATGAGGATTCCCCAGCTAGACCCGATAGCCCTTCGCGTTGTGGCTAGGTACAAGTCCAAGAAGAAGATCAAGACCGAGTCCGGTGAGGACATGACGGTCTACGAGTATAGCGATCGTCAGATCGCGAACCGCAACAACGAGAAGGCCAATCGTGTCGAGAAGCTTCGTCAATCGATGGGGAAGCTCCGAACTAAAGTCAAATCCGACATGGGTTCCAAGGACCTGTCCACCAAGCTGACGGCTCTTGCGGTTGCCTTGATTGACCACACCTACGAGCGAGTCGGAAACGACGGGTCCGCCGATGAGGGCCACTTTGGGGTGACAGGCTGGCAGAAGCGTCACTTGTCGTTCGGCAAGGGGACAGCAACGGTCAAGTACGTTGGCAAGTCTGGAGTCAAGCACGAGAAAAAGGTCTCGGACGGCCAGATCCTCAAGGCGCTCCGCAAGGCCTACGACTCTGTGGAGGGGGGCGAGACCTGCATCTTCTCCCACGATGATGGGTGCGTGGGAGCGAAAGAAGTCAACGCCTACCTGACCGACTTCGACATCACGGCCAAGGACATCCGGGGTCTTCACGCGAACACGGAGGTCCAAGAGCGCCTGAGGAAGATTCGGTCAGGGGGTCCGAAGCTTCCAGCCGGTCGCAAAGAGAAGGACAAGATCCTCAAGGCCGAGTTCAAGAAGGCCATCGAAGGGGCTGCCGAAGCGGTAGGGCACGAGGCGTCTACGCTTCGTAGTCAGTACCTCGTGCCTTCCATGGAGGAAGCTTACCTTCATGACGGCTCGGTCATCGAGAAGTTGAACGAGAAGGCAGCTTCCTTCGATTGCCCGCCTGAGGTTCCTTTGAATTTTGGGGATCGCGTCATCCGTCAACTTGTGGATCACATGGTGTCGGAAGATACCGTTACAGAAGAGACCGACTTCAAAGTGATGAGGTCGGTCTTCCGTCAGAGTGGGGGTAGTTGGGAGAAGTTCCTCAATGGGGATCCCATTCACAACGAACTACTCAAGACCGTCGTGACGGTTTGGAGCAAGATGCCGGGCCGCAAACAGGAGACGGAGTCGGCTTGAGATGGAACTCCCCAGGAGCCGAGATTGCATAATTCTCGTGAAAGGAGACGCCTATCCGGTCACGATCTCTGAGGCGATGTCTGTCGGTGGGTGGCAAGGGGGCCAAGGGGTTCAATGGGCCCCCCCGCTGAAAGACGAGTTTCTCGTCACCTACTCGGACGGCTTCTACGCAGGATTTATGCTTTGGGGTTCGGATGAATCTGCGGATCAGTTCACTGCTACAACCCGAAGCCAACCGTTCTACAGGTTTGCCACATGTGGAGCCGGGGGTTGGCATATCTCTACTCGAAGTTACGAGAAGTACACCTACGCCTCCAGACAAGCTGGCCCGCTAGTTCAGATCGTCTACTCCCCAAGTGATCGACTCGTTTTCAGTTTAAGGGGTTACTGGACCCGCGAAGATGAGTGGACGCTCTCAGGCGACCCAAGAGGCTCCAACAGCTACTTCATCGGATTCGTGTCACAGATCCCCAGCGCCTCGACTGAATTCTTTATGGGAATTCAGGTGAGCATCTGATGGCCTTCATCAAAAGCTTCCCCCGTGAGCGAGACTGCTACGTCCTTTTCAAGGGTGATGCGTACCCCGTTGCTGTATCCCAGGCGATGAAGACTGGGGGTTGGCAAGGTGGGCAAGGAGTCAAGTGGATCGACTCCTCCTTGGATGAGTTCATCGTCACGTATTCCGATGGGCTCTATGGGGGCTTTCTTCTCTGGGGGTCTGATGAAGACTCCGACAAATTCGCCTCCCTCACGGGCAATCAACCCCTCTACGGATTCGGAACCCTTTGCGCTGGCGGTTGGCTCATCTCTACGAGAACGTTCGAGCGTTACACTTACGCCTCCAGGCTTGGTGGGCCGCTCGTCGAAAACAACTACGTCGTTGGGGAACGGGTCGTGTTTTCCCTTCGAGGTTTTTTCACTCGCGAAGACGAATGGACGATCACGGCCGACCCTAGAGCCCCCAACAACTTCTTTGTAGCGAGCGTGGTGCAGGCTCCGTCGGCTGACAACAACTTTTTCATCACCCTCCAGACCTCAATCTGACCATGGAGATCCTACGCTCCCGAGACTGCGTCGTTTTTTTCAAAGGCGACACTCAGACCGTGGCGGTGTCTCAAGCTATGGTCACGGGTGGTTGGCCTGGGGGTCAAGGTGTTCAATGGGCAGGGTCAACGGGCGATGAACGGTTGGTCACCTACTCAGAGGGTCTCTACGGGGGTTTCCTTGTTTGGGGCTCGGATGAAGAGGGGGACCGCTTCACGGCGATCACCCGCCAGCAACCCCACTATCGCTACGCCACGATGTTCTCGGGAGGCTGCCTCATCTCTACGAGCAGCTACGAGCAGTACACGTATGCCTCCCGTCTTGGGGGACCCCTCGTCCCGCTCGTCTACCAAGTCCAGGACATACTCTATCTATCACTTCGTGGTTTGTGGACGAAGGAGGACGAGATGACCCTATCCGGGCACCCTCTAGCCCCCGCCTTTTTCACCGGGTTCGTGGCTCAAATTCCCAAGACAAGTAATCGAAACTTCTTGGGAATTCAGACTTCTATGTAAATCAAATGCCAAACCTAGATGAAATTCTCCCGACTCGTTCGGGGTCCAGAGCGGGGGTGCCCGTTGAGCGGATGACCCCCGATGAGCTTTGTGTTGAGGGCCGGCGTCTCCAGAAGGAGATGTCTGTTGCTGCGGAGCGCCTCCATAAGGTTTACGAGGTCCTGTACCACACGGTCCGTCGTGGAACCCCCGACTACGCAACGCCGACGTACCTCAACTTGGCCAACGTGGGAAAACGCCTTACGGGCATGGTCTCGCAGGGGTTGAAACGGACCGCTGCGTTTGATCGTGTCTTGGCTGAGGCCAAGCGAACCATGGCTGATCTGGCTCAAGAAGAGCAGGTAAAACAAGCTCGCAAAGAAGCCAAGGCTGCCAAAGAAGGCAAGAAGGTAGAAGTAGATCCTCTTTCCGCTCTGTTTGGCCCTGACCATCCCTCCCCTCCGGTCTCCTTGTCTCCGGACTTGGTTACCCCTGGCGAAGTGGATGATTTGTACGGGGAAGAGGTATAAATAAGTGCCCGCTGATCGGTTCACCAATGCTCGAAACGGCATCGTTCTAGCGAACACGCAGATCGGTCGTTACTTGCATGCCCCCTATTCGGCAAAGGGTGGGATCACCAATTTGACCGAAAAGGAGCGTATGGCTCGTCGAGCCAGCCAGAGCCAGAACAAGACGGCCGGGGCGTTTCCAACGGGTGGGGCCGGTGGTGGACACACAACATTGTCGGGTCAGGGGGCGTTTTTCTCGCCCCAACTCTCGACAGACTTCCTCCAACTGCCCCAATCGCTTCGTGAGAAGCGAGAGATTTATCGCCACTTCTACAACACAGACCCTATTGTAGGGCAGGCCATCGACCTACATACAGAGCTTCCGCTCTCCAAGGTTCGCCTAGCGAAACCGACCCCTCGGACACACCCGGATAGGTTCAAGAGCCCCGAAGATTACGGCCGTTACATTCTCTCGTTTTTTGAGAAGATGTGCAAGCGGATCAAGCTGTTTCAACGGCTGATCACGGGGGCTCACCACTACCATCTCGATGGAAACGTGTTCTTGTTTGCTGAGGATGGGACCGTAGACGTACCGCCCGAGGTTGGGCACAAGATCGAAAAGAACGTCAAGTCTTCCCTCGATGACGACGGCAACGGGGTGGAGGAAGTCGAAGAGTCGATCACGGAACTTAACGATCGAGAAGACCTTGAGCTGGCGTACTATCAGCAGCATTACAAGGGGTGGGACAAGCTCATCATCCTCCCTATCGACCAGGTCAAGCTCGCTTCTTTTAGCTTCACGGACAAGGTTCAACTCGACCTAATCCCGTCAGACCGGGACCGAGCCCTCATCGAGCAGGCCAAAATCGGGGACGATAAGGCCCAGCGGATGGTCGAAGAAATCCCCCAAGAAGTGCGGGACTACATCGAATCTGGCCAGTTGATCCCACTTGGGACGGATCCTGATGAGGGTTCGTTCTGTTACCATCTCACGGCCCGACGTGGAGCTGGTGAGGAGCTTGGGGCCAGCCTCCTCGATCGTTGTCTTCGTATCCTGTACTACCGAGAGAAGCTCCGGCAGGCCCAGACGCTCATCGCCGACCGAGCGATGACGCCCAAGCGTCTCGTGTGGGGTGAGAACCTTTCGGACATTGATACGGATGATCTTCGTGAGCAGGTCGACTTGGCTCTCGTGGACCCGGACTACTCGATCGTCACCAACTACGAGGTCCACTGGGAAGAGATCGGAGCCCGTGACCGTCTCCTTGATCTGTCTGGTGAATACGAGATCACGGATAAGCAGCTCTTCGCAGGCCTTGGTGTGACCGAGAGTCTTCTCAACGGAGAGAGCACGTTCTCCGGAGACCGAGTCAAGCTGGAGGTCCTCAACACCCGCTATCTGCTCTTCAGAGAGATGCTCCAGGAGTATGTGGAGGAGTACCTCTTCAAGCCCGTAGCAAGACGCAAGGGGTTCGTGGAGAAGGATGATTGGGGGGATGAGGTTGTCCTCATCCCAAGGCTCTCCTTCACTCGTCTGGCCCTTCGGGACAGCCAGGACACCTACGACGCCCTCTTCAATTTGTACCAGAAGGGGAGCATCTCCATCGACCTCATTCTGGAGATGTTCAACATCGACCCAGCGGATACGAAAGAGAAGATCGAGCGAGACATGTTCTCGGTCAACGACTCCGTGTTCAACGAGGTCATTCGCGGGATCTATGGGGAGGTCGGCCGGATGCTCGCGGAAAAGACCGACATCATGGACAAGATCGCCAAGTACCTCAACCTTAGCGTCAAAGAAGAACCAGCCGCCGCAGAAGAAGGCCGGTTCTAGGACCGATACTCGTCTTTTCGCCCAGCCGGGGTGGGCATGGATTTTCTGGCCACGAAGACGCATGGGGAGAAAGAGGATGATGAGGCGGAGCGCCTTGTCCGTCCTCAACCCAAGAAGAAGCCCCCTCGCAGGGATCGTCGTCGTGACGATATGCAGCCGGATCGAGATCCAGATGTAGAGGGGGACCCGGACACCAAGAGCGACCCAGACCTATCCCTCAATTACAAAAGGGTCGGGGGTTCCGTTGGTCTGATTGCTAGGGTTGTGGATCGGTTTCTGGAGCCGGCCATCGAGGACCGGGTGGTGAGCCGCTACCTGGAGGCTAAGTCCAACCCGAAGTTCCAACAGCGACGTAAAGAGAAGCGGACCCAGAAGCGCAAAGACCTCAAAGAGCGCAAGCCGGCTCAATCCGGTCCCAAGAAGTACGTCTCGGTCTTCGATTCGGAGGAGAAAAAGGTCGTCTCGGTTCCCGAGACGACGGCGAAGAACAACCCCTCCCGATACAAGCCGGTCAAGCCTGAAGATAAGAAGCCTGAAGATAAGCCCGAGGGGGGTAAGCCAGAGACCCGCGAGGAAAAACCTGGAACTGAGCCGGATCCCCTAGCTCCTGAGCACCGTAAGGAATTTGATTTCGTCCAGGGGATTCTTGAAAAGACCCAGAAGGATCCTGTCTTTCAAAAGGCTCTGTCAACGATCTCCGATCTACCGCAGGACACACCCATTTCGGAGGTGAAGGGGCTCGAAGGTCACCCTGAGCTTGCCAAGTTCAAAACCGTGGGGGATGCGGTCACATGGTCGAAGTCGATCCCGAAGTGGATCAATGATCACTTTGAGGCGGTCGAGGATGCGGAGAGAGACGGGAAGCCACCACCTAAGTTGATGGGTCCGAAGCCCAAGGAAGAGGAGAAGCCCAAGGAAGAGGAGAAGCCCAAGGAAGAGCCCAAGCCTGGGACTGAGAAACCCGAAGATCCCGCAGCAGAAGACACTGAAAAAAAGCCTGGACCTGCGAAACAAGAGGCCCCCAAGAAGCCCGAGGAGCCTAAATCGAAACAAGAGGCCCCCAAGAAGCGAGACAAGTTCAACCCTGAGCCGAAGGCACCCTACGAGCCAATCAAGGAATTGGATGCTCGTATCGGAGGGGAAGAGCTTCAAGAGCGAGCGAAGAACGACCCGGCCCTAAAGAGCGCCATAGGTACGTTTTCAAATCCAGCTACCGCGTTGCAAGCTGTCGCCGATAGCAACCCAGGCAAGCCTGTAAAAGAGGTCTTCCCCAAGGCAGATTTCCCACCTGAAATCAAAACCCTTGGTGACCTCAAGAAGGCTCTTGAGCTTGTTCCAAAGCCTGTAGCTAAAGCCCAGCGGACGAAGAGACCTCAGGAAGCTCCCGCTGAGGTCGACACCAAGAAACCCCCCGAGGAAGAGAAAACCCCCGAGAAGACTCCTGAAGGTGAGAAGACTCCTGAAGGTGAGAAGGCCCCTGAGAAGGAGAAGGCTCCCGAGAAGAAGCCTACGAGCGCCCAAGACTTCCCCCCGCCGAAGCGAAAGCCCCCCACTCAGCAACAGATACATGAGGCTACAGAGTTACTCTTTACCACAGACCTACCTCCTCAGGTCCGTGTTCAATTAAGGTTGATGCACCCAGAGGATGTAAAGGCTGTCGTTGCGAACTACCTAGACTTCAAGTCCCTCCCAGCTCCTCGAAGTGTGCAAGATGAGATTCAAAATGGTGGGGCTTCATTCACCACGGATCCCGCTCTGGTGAAGACCCTCCCTAAGAAGGGGAAGGCTTCGGACGGCATTGAAAAGCCATTTGAGGAGCTGTCTAAAGAAGAGCAGGCTCAAGCTGTACAAGAGCATCGGGTAGCAGTTGTAGCGGCTAGTGTTACGACCCAAATGCGTGTTTCACACGCCCTCAAATCGTCTGGTGTTCCCAGTCACCTAGCACCCAGCCTCGCTCATCTATCGCTGACCTCTGCTTCACTCCCACCTGAAGAACGAGAGTCCAAAGCTAAAGAGGCAGCTCAAAACCTCTTTAGTAAAGCATCTGCCGGGTTCCCTCAAGTTAGTGAGGATCCTGATGAGAGGTTTGGCTTGGTCTCAAGAAATACCAAACGCGAGGCGTTGAAGGACCAAGAGCGAAATAAGCTCCTATCCAACCTTAAGGAGCTGGATCCCCACACGCAGATGGTGGCGGTAGCCAACCTCCAAGGGGAGGACTACCGAGCCGCTCATGAGCGCTTCTTGGATCCAAAGTCCAACGACGTCATCTCCGAGCGGGACCACCCGAGAGTAATAGCCAACAAGCTAACCGCTGCAACGGAGATGATCCGCAAAGCAGGTAAGCGTTACCCAGCCGAGGTAAAGGCTGCGCTTGATGACCCATCTATGGTCTTCCGAGTTCGGGTCCGTCAGTCCCTACGCGGGCTTGATCCCAAAAAGGAAGCTCAGGTCCAGGAGTTCCTCAAACAAGCAGAAGGTGAGGCGTACGAGAAGTCTATTGGTGAGTTCAAAGCTGCGGAAGCAGAACAGAAAAAGGCCTACAGGGCCTTTGAACGAGAGCACACCGAGTGGACTAAGGCGAAAATCAAGCATGAGAAGGAGTTGGCCAAAGGAGATCCTTATCGGACCCCCTCAAAACCCTTTGAGGTTCCTGAACCTGAACCCCCGCTCGCCCCGGAGCCTCCAGTGAAGCCTCTTGGTTACGAAGGTAAGCCCTCCAAGGCGGAGCGAGCGGCCCGTCAGGAGCAATTTGACGAGCTTCGTTCGTTACGGGTCGCTTCTCTCTATTCTTCTTATCGGGACCGAAATTGGCAGATGGGCACCCCTCCGCTTTCCATCGATGACGCTCGCCAAGCGGTCCGTACGGCCATCTATCATGGCGTTGAGCCTTACCCAAAGGGTCACGAGGGGTTTGCCTCGTACCCCGAGTGGCATCAGGTTCACCAACGAGACCTCGGGCCGAGTGACTTTGGAACTCTCTTGGCAGCCGCCAAGGACTGGCTCAAGTCCCCCATCCTGTCGAAGTCCGTCGAAGGGATGGTTCCTGATGCTCGATTCCGAGCCGCTTTGGACCTCGCGATTCAACGAGCTGAGGATGGCAAGTACAACGGAGCGATCTCCGCTCCGTTGTACAACATGATGCTCGCCAAACTGGCCTCGCAACCTGCGGGCGAGACCTTGTTGACGGTCCACACGGCTGGTTTCGGTTACGGCGTGGACACGATCACCGTGCTCTTTGTCCCCACCCGTAAGCCGGTTCCCTTCAACATCGACACGATCAACGCCATCAACAAGACGTGGATCCCGACCGAAGGTGACGACGGTAAGGAGCACGACGTTAATCTCCGGGTCGTGGACACCCGTGGCGGCGGCTTCCTCACCTTCCATCAAGAGAAGGAAGGCCTTCGTGTGGAGACCCTTGTTTGGGTTCAAGTCCCCGAAGCGGACATCGATAAGGCTTTCAAAGCCCTTCAAGACGTAGGTAAGAAGTTCGGGTTCAAGGTGGAGAAAGCCACTTCGGGAACCAAACCAGGGGTCCGAAAGACCTCCTCAACGGAAGAGACAGAGGGAAACGCCATGACCGTCAAATTCGCCAAGGAGCAAGCCAACGTCATCCTGGACCGGCTCGACAAGGTCGCCGGTTACATTCAGGAGAACCACACGAAGTGGGGGATGGACTTCGAGACCGCCAAGAACATCGTCAACGATCTCGATCGGACGGCCGATGACATCGAGAAGGCGACCTACGGGGATGAGTCTCTCGCCAAGCGCCAGGTGGAAGTCCTCAAGTCTGCGAAGGTCATCCAGCAGGACTCGGATGAGAAGTACATGCCGACGTTCAACGCCCCCACGGCCCCCAAGCAGACGGACTCGGACGAGCCCTACATGGGTCAATACAAGGATGACCAGTCGCAGGCGGTCCAGACAGGCAAGGCCGAGAACGGCCGTCCCCTCGCTCCCTGAGGTTCGGGTTCTTCAAAAGCAACCCTAACCCTTCGTGGGGCGCTCGTGATTGATTACTGGAAGCTGACAAAAGAGTACTCCCAAGGGGATGCGGTCCAAAAGATCGACGTCAACACGGGACAGCTCTCACCCTACGTTGGGTCCGTAACCGCCGTCCACCGGGGCATCGGTTGCTTGGATGTTCAGTGGCCGTTCGGCAACGAGCGAGTCTTCCCTGATGACGTTGTCAGGGTCAGCCCGGATTTCCTTCGGTACCTACCCCCTGCCTTCGATCAAAGTTACTCGACGGTCGAGATCGAAAAGGCGCGGAAGGCATCCGCTCCCCTCTGGCGGAACGCTCAGTTTCAGCCTTCGGTCTACATCGACCTCGCCCGTCAATGGCATAAGGGAGCCGGGGAGGTCATCGCCTACGATGACCTTTACCGAACCCTCTCACCCAACGTTGATGATGAAGCCCTCCGAGATGAGGTAAGGAAGTTCTACCGTCTCGCCCGCAACGCAGGGGAGCTTCGGATTCAACAGGCGATTCAAAAGGCAGGCGCTTACTGGGTCGCCCAGAACCGGCAGTACCGAGCCACGGGTGAGGATCTCAAGATCGGTAAGCCGACTTGCCCAAAGTGTGGCTCTCGGATGCGCAAGGCGACCTACAAGATGAACAAAGGAGCCAAGCACTCGGTTTTCGCTTGCCCCAAGTGCCTCTACTTGATCGACCCTCCTTCCATCCTGGGTCCGACGGGAGAGCCCCACGATTGGTTCAAGACCTCACCCGCTCTTGCTCCTCCCGTGGTTTCGCAACGAGGAGCTAGGTAATGGGGTTCGCGAAGTTCGCCAACGCCTCTGTAGTTCAACCCGCCATCAACAAGGCAGGTTGGGACGACATCCGCCATGCGGCTGTCGGTCTAGGGCCGAACTTCGATGAACGAATCGGCACTCAAGCGCAAGTCATCCTCCAGAAGTACGACCCGTCGAAGTACCTTCTGTCCCATTGTTCGATCATCGCCTCGGTGGATACCGAGAAGCCTGGGCAGCCGCTCGGGAAGCAGATGTTCGATGGGGTTCAGATTGATCGTCAGTTCCCCGACTACTACATCACGGTCGGGACCTCCAAGTACGTCAACAACAACCAGGATGCTTGGGAGCGCAAACTCCTCCTTGCAGCCTACAAGACGTTCATCGGAGCAGAGAACTACGTCGAGCACATTCAAATCCCGGAGCTAAGCAAGGGCAAGATCATCGATGCCGCCGCTCGGGACATTGGAGACTCAATCTACGTCGACATCCTCGTTGCGACCGATAAGAAACACAAGGCTCTGATCGATGCGATCACCAACGGTTCGCTTGCCACCCTCTCGATGGGTTGCCACGTTGGGTTCACTGTTTGCACCAAGTGCGGCAACGTAGCGGAGGATGAACTCCAGCTCTGCCGGCACATCAAGTACCAGAAGGGCAACTTCTTCCTCGACCCGATGGGGAAGAGACGGAAGATCGCCGAGCTATGCGGTCATATCGACCGTGAGCCGGGGTCTGTCAAGTTCATTGAAGGCTCGTGGGTAGCTAACCCAGCCTTCACTGGAGCTGTCCTTCGTAACATCTTGGACCCAGCTTCGGCCCAGATGGCGGAGCTTACTCGGAAGAAGATTCAAGTAGCCTTCTCTCATCCGACTCGGGTTGCAGATCCGACCATGCTTCAGAAGGCAGCTAGGTTGGCCCCCATTGGGGTTGGTAGCCGAGCGGTCCCTTCAGACTACCTTGCGTACCTGTTCGATGGCGCCCCCATCGGGACCCTACACGCCCCCCCAGCCTTCTCTACTCAAGCAAAGGCCGAACAGCTTCGAGCCGAGCGTCACGCAGAAGTTCAGTCTGTGTACGAGAATAGAACGGCCGAACAGGACTTCCCCGGTGAGAGTGATACGGGGGGTGGAGAGCAAGTGGCTCCTGCCGAACCCGAAGACCCCCTCAAGAAGGTCGTGGACGATCTCTACAAGGTCTTGAAGGACCATGTTGTCACTCGTGTGAGAGACGACATCTCCAAAGACGAAGCAGGGAACGTCAAAGATATCTTGGATGAGAACCGCTCCAACGAGTCTCTCATCAAGTCTGCTCTTCGATACGCCAAGTGGCGAGAGCGGGCGAAGGTGATCATGGCGTCTGTCAAGACGCCTTCAACTTCAAGGTCCGTTCTGGCTGGGTTGATCCTTCACGACCTGGGTGGTTGGGAAGCTGTTCGACGAGCAAATCGCTTCTCTGGCCGTGAGATTCTGGTGATGTCCAGGTTGATCGATCGGCTAACCAAACGTTCCTCGATGGCGGGGGATGCTCGGATCTACCGAACCGTGATCGCCGTTGGCGGGACGGGTCAGTATTCAGATGTAAATCTCTACCTCTCGGCTTGTCGGAAGGTAGTGGGTCGTGAACTCATGGAGTCCGAAAAAGCCCAACTCGTTGAGAAGGGCCGTTTGTACTCCCTCGGACTCTAAAGAAGTTTCTATACGAGTCCTTCAGTCAAAGGAAAGGATCCCCCGATGCCCCGAGAGCGTTCAACCTGGAACCGTGATGAGATCGCCAAGCGGGCGACAATCAAAACGGCGGACCCCTACCTGATGAATCAGGATCACGTGAAGGTTCAGCCCCCGGCTGACAAGTACGTGTCTGGTGACCCCTCCTCGTTTGCCGAGGACATCCACCCCTCCGGCTCCACCTGGGAGGCCGAGTACAGCGGCGGCCAAGTGAAGCGGAACGAGATCGGCATGCCGGAGATGAGGGGCGACACCTTCAATCATCCCGAGAAGACAGCGAGTGAGGAAGTCCTCACCAAGAAGGCGGCCCTCTGTGTCGCCATCGCTCGGGCGATGCTCCCCAAGACGGCGTCCGAGCTGGACGTTGAGGAGCAGTCGATTTCCTTCATGCACCTCCCCGATGCGGAGGTCATGTCGACGTACACCCGCCTTGCCGGTCAGGACAAGGACAAGGAAGGCGACGACAAGGACAAGGAAGCCCAGGGTCAGGACCAGCAGAAGCAGGCCCAGGACAAGAAGGAAGGCGAGGACGACAAGGAAGCCCAAGGTCAGCAGGACCAGAAGCAGGCCGGTCAGATGCCTCCGCAGTTCAAAGAGAACGCGGAAAAGAAGAAGGAAGAAGCCGCCGCCAAGAAGGACGACGACAAGAAGAAGCAAGCCAACCAGGCTCTTCAGGCCGTCCTCGCCCTCCAACAGGGCGACGCTCAGTCTGCTCAGCAGATGGTCCAGCAGGCCATGCAGCAACAGATGGCTCAGCAGCAGGAGCAGGCTCAGCAGAACCCGCAGGTTGCCCAGCTACAGCAGCAGGTTGCCCAGCTACAGCAACAGCTCGCTCAGCAGCAGGGGCAGATGCCGGTTCAAGCGAACCAGCAGCAGCTTGCCCAGCAGCAGCAGCTTGCCCAGCAGCAGCAACAGGCTCAGCAGATGCAGCAGGCCATCCAGTCCGCCATTCAACAGGGTCAGGATCCTGTTCAAGCGGCTCAGCAGATCGTTCAACAGATGCAGCAGCAGGGCAACCAGCAGCAGATGCCTGCTCAGCAGGGTCAGCAGCAGCAAATGCCGATGATGGGCGATGATGCTCTCATCGATCAGATGCTCGCTTCGGATGGTGGCATCCAAGCTCCGAAAGCGGAGATGGAGATCGAACTCGAAACCCCCTCGATGGACGTCGGTGAGGTTCAACTCGGACCGGAGGATGATGTCCTTCGTCAGCTCTTCTCCAACGATGAGGCTCAACAGGCCCAGCAGGCTCAGGACGGTGGTGAGCAGCAACAGAAGCAGGCTCATGCCGTTCGTACAGCTTCCAGCCGTACCGTCGGAACACGCCCCACTCAGGGTGTGAGCCACATTGGTGGCGGCCCAGCTCCCAGTGGCGGCAACGAGATCGGCAAGCTCTCGTCGCTCTGGGGTTCGGCACCCAACGTCAAGGAGGCCTTCGGCCTTCCCGACCGCTGAGGATTAGGAGGGCTTCAACTTGAAGCCCTCCGGTCTTCAATAATCCTTCAATCACCCTTCATTGGGTGACTCTCTCAATCACTTCGGTGGTTGCCTAGATGCAAATGTAGATGTGAAGACCCCCAACGCTTTCCCGCCCATAGGAGACGCATTCAATGAGCATGCGCGGACAAAGCTCGGGTGACTTCAAGGAAACCTCTGGTCGAGTTCATCTGTTTCATGTGGTCACCCGCAACGCGGTTGGTGCCCTCACGGCAGATGCCTTCACCCAGGCGAACCCTGTCGTCTACACGGGCGCAACAACCAAGAGCACCACTCTCGCCGGCATCACCAAGGTCGGCGTTCTGGGTGGATCGGTCGCTTTCACGCGACCTCAAGTCGGCAACAACCTCCACGGAGGTGCGTTCACCACCGCTGGCCCGGTGTTCCTCGCTGGCATCATGCCTCTCGGCATCTATCTCAACGATGCTGTCGGCAACGCCTTCGAGAACACCCCAGGTCCGGCTTCTGGTCGAGGCTCCTACGTCTGTGGGGCGGGTTCGACGATCGGGGTCACGATCTACGAGACCAAGATCCAACAGGCGACGGGTCCCGGCAATGCTGGTGACGACCTCGTCTACGCGGCGGGTGACCGTCTCTACGCCTCGGCGAACGGGCTTCTCACGAACAACCCGGACGACGCCTATGAGCAGCTCTTCGCAGCGGTAGCGTACGCCACCACTCCGACCGCCCCAACTGTTGTTGGCATCGTCAAGGCTGCCCCTGACGCCAGCACCCCCATGCTCGTGCTGGATCTTCGGATCTGAGCGGAAGGAAGAAAGGCACGAACATGGTATCCAACGACATCAAGCAGCAGATCATCAGCGAGTACATCAAAACGGCCGCTGGCCGAGCGAAGCTCGCTGCTTCCATGATCCAACCGCTTCGCCTTCGCCGTGACTACACGGCAGTGGGTCGTAAGACCTTCTTGGTGGAGCAGCTCCCGGACGGAGCCCTTCCGATCTACGACAAGGACCCGGACGTCACGGCCTACGTCGTCGGCGAAGAGGGCGAGAACATTCTCGCCATCCAGAAGCCTCGTCGCGTGATCTTCCCGCTGTTCGAGATCGCCTCGAACCCGGAGATCCCGCTCACGCAGATCAAGGAGCGCCGCTTCGACCTCATCGAACGCAGCCAGGACCTCGCCAAGGCGCAGATCCAGGCAGCCGAAGATGAGCGTGTGTTCGCCGTCCTCGACAGCATCGCTGTCTCGGGCTTCGACACCCTCCCCGGCCAGACGAACCCCGACATCAACGTCGTGGCTCCGATCAGCCCCTCGGTCCTCGCGGACGCCTTCGCAGAAGTGGAACGTCACGACCTCCGGGTCGCTCGTATCTACATGAATGCGACGGACTACGCGGACATCCGCAAGTTCGGTCGGGACATCCTGGACATCGAGAGCCAGGCAGTCCTCCTCAAGACTGGCCTCCAGGCCACTCTCTGGGGTGCTCAGATCATCACGTCGCGGCTGGTTCCAGCCGGGTTCGTGTACATCTGCGCCGAGCCGGAGAACTTCGGCCGCTTCCCGGTCCGCACGGAACTCACCGTGCTTTCCGCGGACGATCCGAAGGCCCGGACAATCGGCTTCTCATGTTTCGAGAACGTGGGTATAGGGGCGTTCAACCCACGTGGTCTCACACGGTTGATCGTCACCCGCGTCTGACACGAAGCAGGCTGAATAAGCCACTGTTGAAAGGCCATCCTGGGAAACCGGGGTGGCCTTTCGGCTTTGTGGTACCGTCCCCTCCCGCCTGATCTTCTTGTATCCCGCCTTCGGGTACGATGACCGAGCCCTTCATTCTCTACCCAACCGGCATGATCGGGGACCTCTCGATGAACCCTGGGCTCCCCATGGTTGGTGCCTCTCAGAGGGCACCGAGGGTAACCGAGCTTCTCCCCGGACTTGTCTTCACGGGTCTTGGGGTTGGTCGTTACGCGGTAACGCAAATCTCAGGGATCAAAGGGGCCATTGACCTGTGGATCACGACTGGGGCTACGGGCTCCTCCAGGTCTCTTGTGGTCCTTGCGGATGCCGCCGTTTCTCCAACGCGGTTTCTTGAAATTTATCTCACTACAGACAACCAAGCTATCGTCCATCAACGATCCGCTGCGGGGGTCTTGGTCGCTGCCGGCCAATTCGCCGCAGAGGTAGCGGGAGCCCAGATGAGGCTTCGCTACTCCTGGAACTCTGAGCAAGCCATCGATGGGGCAAGGTTCGCCAAGTTTCGGCAGAGTGAAACGGCTACGACCACGTGGGGGACCAACCCAACGGCCACATGGGCTCCTTTTCAGCCTAGTTACGTGTTCGTTGGGGTCGGTGGGGTCGCTACCGGAAGCGACTTCAACGGGACTTTCCACAAGGTGCAGATCGGAAACCAAGCCCTAGTCTGAGGCTTCTGGTGTAGAGAGGCGGCATGAGCCACCTCTCGGTCCTTGCTGACGCCCTACTCTTCCTCGGAAAGTCGATCGATCCTCAATCGGTCACCAAGGTACTCTTCGAGTTTCAACACTCGCCTTCAGACATTGGGCTTGGGGGTTGGAAATTTAGGGCCTCACTCCAAGGGACCAAGGGGATCGACGATGTTGGGGGGATTCAAGTCTCCTTCGATCAATCTTGGGAGGGGACAGGACCTACGGACGAGGAAGCCATCAAGGACTCGTACAAGGCCGTCCAGGAGCACATCCAAGGTTTCCACAGGCTGAGGGAGACGGAGACTGTCTTTGCAGAGCAGGCTCTTTTGATGCTCAGCGGCTCAGGAGCCCTCACTGGGCTTTGGTCTACGGAAGACCCGGCCCAAGGTACTGTTGAAACCGGGTCAGGTGATTCGGCCCTTCAGGAAATGCTTGAAGCGGCTGAATCGATGAACGGGCAAACATCTTCTGTTTGATTTTCTGCTTTTACGTGACACGGCTGGTGTAGGTAAGCTAAGATAGCTCACTAACGAGCGTACCCCTAACTCAAGATAGCTAGATCGGAAGGAAACAGATGACAAAGACGCAACTCATCACTGCAATCGCGGAAGAGATGGACGGGACGACCAAGACTCATGTGAAGGCGTTTCTCAACGCCTTGAACTTGGTCTGCGGAAAGACCCTCAAGAAGGATGGGAAGTTCGTTGTCCCTGGGATCGCGAAGCTTCTCCTCGTGAAGGTCCCCCCGAAGCAGGAGCGGAAGGCCCGCAACCCGGCAACGGGAGCGACGATGACCGTTCCAGCGAAGCCTGCGTCCAAGAAGCTCAAGGCTCGGTTCGTGAAGGCCCTCAAGGTGACGGTGGGGCAACTCCCGGATACGAGCAAAGCCAGCCGCAAGAAGTGACCGACGACGAGGCGATACGAGGGGTGGGTCCTGAGGAGGGCCCACCCCCGCTCGTTTTGTAGAGCCATGGTTCACCTCGTAGACCTTCCGGCCCCGGCAACTAAGGGCACCTACATCGCCCTCGTTGAGCCAAATGTGGTAAAGATCGGAGTTAGTGCTCGAATCACCACTCGGCTCTACAACCTCCGAACAAATACGTTCCGAAGAATCGCCCTCCTCGCTTGGACCAACACCCCTGAAAAAGAGGTCCACTTCCAGTTTAAGAAGGACCGCATTACTCTCACCAGAGAGTTCTTTTGGATTTCTTCAGAGCTGCTCATCTTTATCAACGAATGTCGCCTCTCCCTTGGGTTTCTAGCCATAGAGGAAGTGCAGCTATGGGACTTCGGGGGGCCTCTACCTTGGTCTCGATCCGTCGATTCTTCTCAGGTGAACCTAGAGGCGTCAAAGCTAGGTCGCTACCACACACACGTAAGGTGGCATCGAGTTCCTAAAGCCTCGTGTGAGTTTTGTGGCCCCCGGGCTGGCTAGGGCATGAATCCTTTTATGGGATCCCTATGAGTAGGGGGTAAGCACCCCTATAGAGGAGCCTCCAAATGATGATGGATCAGATCAAATTCAAACCCGGCCAGATGATTTCGTACGTTTCAACCCGGTCCTTTGCTCTAGGAAGCACGGGTTACACGGTTGCTACGGAGATGGAGGTCCTGTTCGACGGGACCAACGTGGAAGTCGGCGGTCAGAGGTTCGTACTCCCGACCCTTCGGGGGGCTCTCAAGCTCGGGTGGCTCGTCCCCTCCGAGACTTACGACCCGAGCGACCCCATTCAAGCGGCACCCTCAGCCAACATCCAGGTCCGGTCGGCCAACGATTTTGGCCAGAACCCGATGCAGCCGGTCAAGAGGAACGCCATCACGACCGTCGAGTCGGATGAGCGCATCGTGATGTCCCGTGGGGACCGGGCAGCCGCCGCTCAACAGCAGACTCAATCCGTTCGGGCTCAGCAGAACCGAGGTGGTGGGGTTGCTCGTTCTTTCAACGGGGGTCCTGGAGCCATCGAGATGGGGGGCGCGGAGTTCGGTGTTCCCGTGGCTCGTACCCTCATGACTCCCGCCAGGATGGAGACGAGGGTGACCCCGGACACCGTGGGTTCTGCCATCCGAACTGCCGAACAGGTGAAGGTTCGACCGGGGGAGGGCATCTCGGAGCAAGAGGTCCTCGCTAGGATGACCGAAGATCAGCGTTCCCAGTATCTCGCTGAGAAGGAGGCTCATAAGGGCGACGTGATGAGCCGAGGCGTCGGCTACGTCCCCCCTCAAGCTCAGTCGCACAACATGGCGGCCAACAACCAGCCGGGGATGGGCCAGCGTCAAGCTTCGGCTCAACCTCAGCGGGTTCAAGCAGCACCGGCTCAGTCCAGGGTGGTAGCTCAGATCCCCCAAGGCCAGCGGGTCTCCCAGACCGAGGGCATCCAGACTACCCTTTCAACGGGGGGTGGGACTGAGATTGCCGACCTCTCGGGTATGGGCGGTAAGCCCAAGGAGAGCGTCGTCGAAGCCGAAGGGATGACCTTCCGCAACACGAATGGCCCCAAGAAGGCCTTCGGAAACATGCAGATGGTCCAGCCTCAGCAAGGGGCTCTTCAGGGAGGCCCTGAAGAGGGTCAATCCAAGATCGATAAGGATGGGACGGCGGACGCCCGAAAGAGCATCGCCAAGGCTATCTGCAAGGATTTCCCAACCGAGTACGAGTTCAGTGACCACTGGAAGCGTCGGTTGGCGATGATCCGTCTGAACTTTGAGGATCGTCTGGACGTCATCCGGGCGATCTTCGCTGCGGAATCCGATGACTTCAAGCGGGTTCTCCTGGAGGAGTTCCCGGAAGCCTTCGCAGCATAGGTGCCGCTACTTCTCTTGTAGCTTCTCGTCTTGCGATGGCGTCAGACGAGAAGCTCGAAGAGGGTATCTCCCTCCCCGATTTAGTGACGGCTGCCCTCTCAAAAGAGGCTGGGGTAACGGTTTATTTAATGGAGGAGCTGACCGACGCTCGCATGCGTTGTGCTCAACTCAAAGACTTCGTTGACAAGGCTGTGCGGCTCATCTCGCAATCCAGCCATCGAGACCACTTCTACGAAGTTGCCGGGGATGTCATCTATGGCCTCCCCGATGCTCTTTTCAGGCTTGACAAGGCGCTGGACGCTACGGCTCTAGCGGCCTCTCGTCTTGACTACGAGGAGTTGAAGCAGTCTCTCAAGCCAGAGAAGGTTGAAGAGCTGGAGCGGGTTCTCAAAGACGTCCGAATCCGGCATATCGATCGTCGTTCGCCGTACATCCAACCGATTCAAACGACTCCTCAAATGGGTCAAGGGAAGCAGGCCATGTTCAAACTCGCATCGACCAATCGCATCGCCTCGCATCTCCGCCAACTTGCGAACTACATCGAGAAGACGGCCACTCCCAACCGGCACGTGGTCATCGCTGGCCTCCATTACGTCAAGATGGCCCTATCCCAGACAGCTCAGGAAGCTGTCGAGGCGATGGGACCGATGCAAGCGGATTCACGTGAGGACGTGATGGATGGCTTCAAAAAGTCCAACCCGGCCCTCACGGACGCTCAATTGGAGGAGATCGCGGACAACTGGGAGAAGAACAAATCGGTCATCAAAGACAAGCACAAGTAGGGCACTCGGATGGCTAGGTACGTTGGGCTCACCAAGCTCATCGCAAAGCGTTGGGGGGAGCATTTGAGCGCCGCCAAAAATGGCAGCTCTTACCCCCTACATAGGGCGATGCGTAAGTATGGTGTCCCAAACTTTACGGTAGTTTGCCTTGAGGTCGTTGAAGGTGTTCGCGCAGACCTCCTTGCGGCAGAAATCCGACAGATAGCAACCCACGACTGCCTCACTCCTAAGGGCTACAACCTTACCTCTGGCGGAGAAGGTGTGGACTTTTCTATCCCTGAGATTCTGGAACGTAGTAGAGAAGGGGCTCGCAAACGGTCGGCAAATCCCAAGTGGCAGAGGAATGTGGCAGAAGCCGCATTGAAAAGGGCGGCTGATCCTGTTTGCCAAGAGAAGCTTCGGGAAGGTGTTCGCAAGCGAACCGCTAACCCTGAGTGGCGGAAGAATGTGGCGGAGGGGGCCAAGAAGAGAGCGGCTGACCTTGAGTACAGGGACGCTTGTTCAAGGGGTGCTCAAGCAAAGCTCGCCAATCCTGAGTGGCGAAAGCAGAACCTAGAGCAGCTTCGTAAGCAGCATGCTGATCCTGAGTGGCAGAAGGCTAACGCCGAGGGGTTGCGCAAGGCTTGGGAAACGGTTGCTGCGAATGCAATCGCCAGAGACGCTCATCTCCCCCCTGAGGAGCGGGCACGTAAAGCAAGACGGCGAGAACAGAATCGGATATACAAGGCCGAGAAGAGAGCGCGGGGGAAGGCAGCCTCCCCATGATCCAGCCGCTTGTTATTCGCCCGCCTTACGGCACAGCGGGTGGGTCGGCACTTTCGGAGTCCAAGCTCCCCAGTGGTGACCCGGCGGGGAAGGGCTTGTCTTTGGACCCCGCTATCCCTGGGTCCTCTACGTTTGCAAAGCCACCCGGCGAGCCTCCCCGAGAGCCTTCCATGAACAACCAGTCGATCTACCATGTCGACAACGCCGACGATCTGTTGAAGGACCAAGGGCGGGCGGACGAGATCGACCACTCGAAAGCCCAACCTAGCTACAACGGGCTTGGTGAACGACCCGACAACGACTATTCCAAGACCCGTTACCCGTACCGGGACAAGATCCCCAACCGTCACAACGCCCACCTCGTTGAGTCTGTGACGCAGCTCTGGTTGCTACGGACGGCCCATGAGGTCTTGGTACCACTTGAGGGTTTGGTGCGGATTGCTGCCCGGTTTCCCGAGATTGAAGAGGGGTTGAACCCCAAGGTCGTCGACCGATCCAAAACTTGCGCTGTTTCCGTCAAACGAGTGGATGTTGGCAATCTTCGTTGGATCTTCTCTGTCAACTGCGGTAACGGCCCCAAGATGGTCAAGCTTAAGGCAACCCGCAAAGGGGTAGTGAAAGCCTTGACCAAGATGGACGCCCACTTCTCATGCTCCTGCCATGCTTGGAGATGGTTGGGTTCCGAGTTCCATGCGAAGGGTGAGGCGTACATAGACGGTAAGCCCGTGGGTACGGCTTCAACTCCGAACATTAAAGACCCCGAGAGGATCAATCGGGTTTGCAAACACGTATCGGCTGTCATTGGTCATGTTCGTAAGTGGGAGATCCCCAAGAAGAAGACCGCCGCAGAGGATGCTTTCCGCCACGCTATTCAGCGTGAAATGAAAATGAAATGAAGGGAGATCGACCGTGCCGACGTACCAAATCGAATGCCTTGAATGCGGTGAAACCCACGACCAACGCCTGTCGTACTCGGAGTACGACCAAGTAAAAGCTGGCACCAAAGCCCTCGCCTGCAAGACCTGCGGCCTTCCAGCTCAAATTGGCTTCGCCCCCGGTAACCTAGGGTTCATTCTCAAGGAGGGTGAGTCTGGGGGGTGGGCTAGCAAGTCCATCAAAGAGAACGCCTACCGGGCGAAGCGGCGGGACATGCTGGCCAAAAAAGAGAAGGACCACGTCTTCAAAGCCAACCTTCAGGCAAACTACGAGGGGGTTGAGACCGGCTCCTGGAGGGAGGCCCAAGAGCTGGCCCGTACCGAGAAGGGTAACGAGGCGGCTGCAACCTATGATCATCTTGTAGCCGGGTCGAAGTGACATGACAGCCCCCCGCCTGTTCTCAATCCTTCGTCGCAAACCCGGCCTGATCGATCTCATCACTCCGATCCGACCTGCATCGGAGCTGGTTGAACAGTACCGGCTCAAGGCGGATGTCGCCAACAACCCAGGGGGTCTTTTCGCGACCACGGTGATGACCGTCCCCAGAACAGGAAAGGTGGACCCTGAGGTAGCGGGCCCTCAGCATGTGATTCAACCGGGCGAGAACGTTCGGATGATTTTCAAGCCTTCCAACTTCTCCCTGTCGGATACGGATGCGTTTTGGATCAAGCTTGTTTACATCGATGGGGCAAGCGCCGAAATGGTCACTCCGGCACCGGGGGCGGCAACCTTGGTGCTCCCCCCGTTCACCGGGCCGTTGCAATCGGGGTTCACGGCGAGTGCTCCGACCGGGACTGGGATCGCAGACGCTCTCCAGCTCGATCTACCAAGAGCTATGGAGAATGTTCGCATCCTCAATCTCGATGGGGCGAACCCTCTGTACGTCGCTTTCGATCCGGGTGGGCCGGAGATGCTGATCCCATTTGGGAAGGAACTCACTGGGTTTTTCGGACTTGTTTCAACGATGTTTGTTCGATCCACGGGAGGCGCTGTTCAGTTCACGACATCGTTCACCTTCGCCAACCCGCGATAAACCTCCGGTTCGTTGAAAGCGGTGGGAGACGTGCGTGTATCTAATCAACTTCCTCAACCTCCAGACCGCACAGCAGCTCTTCATAGCTGTTGGTCGGTACAGGACGGGGCAGGGGTTGTTGGGTGCAAAGGATGGGGTCAACCTCGTCTACACAACCCCCTCCTCTGAGAACTTCGTTCACAATCTCCCTTTCCTTTCAATCCAGGTTTACTACAACGGCGTCAGACAAACCCTGCTTGATGACTACACGGTTTCGGAAAGTGGTGGGGTTGGGACTGGTTTTGATACAATCACCATGGGGGTACCCATGAGGCCGGGTGACAAGCTCATCGCGGACTACATCATCACTACCCCTTGAGCTTTGAGAAGGTTCTTATGTTTCCTTTTTAAGGAAGCAGCGGCCAAAGAGGAGTTCCCATGTCCAGAACATTCATTCGCCAAGACACTCAGATCAAGAACTCGGATCTGTATGACGATACCGTCGCGGCGGGTTCGACCCTGGAGACAGCGGGCGTCGAGATCGAATTCGATCTGAACGGCCTTCGTTCGCAGATGAAACGAGCCATCTGGGATGACGGGGCTGGCAATTGGTACGACGACATCCCAACCATCAACGGGAAGAAGCGTGGTATCCGTGACCTCAACTTCGACTTGGATGAGCTGGAGGAGCAGAAGACCCTCTGTCGAGTGACCAGCCTCACTGACATCCCCGTGGATGCTCAGGCCAGAGGCACCATCACGACCATCGCAGGGTCTCTCATCGTAGACGGTGAGAACTTCGTCCTCAGCGACGGCGTGAATCCTGCGGTCACGTTCGAGTTCGACAGCAACGCCTCTGTCGTCAACACCGCTACGCTCCGAGCGCTTGTCTTTACGGGAGGTGACTCGGCCGACACCATCCGAGACACCATCATCGCGGCTGTCAACGCCGCTCCTACGTTGAACGTCACTGCGTACAGCGGTGGATCGGCGTTGGTCAACCTGATCAACGACACTGGGGGGACGGCGGGTAACGTTGCCATCACCGAAACGGTGGTGGGCGCCGGATTCGTTGTGACCGGCATGAGCGGTGGTGCCACGGGTCAGAACTGGAAGCTTCTGACCGTATACGCACTTCAGGCCCCGACCTTGGTTGCAGCTGTAGCGCTGACTCAGGACGGTGCGGTGGTTCAGTACTCCGCCTTCTCTGGTGCAGGTTTCAACGTCCACGAGCTGGTTGAAATTGCCGGGCCGGATGCCATCAACCCCAAGAACCTTTTGGAGATTCGAGACGTTACGACGGGACAGAAGATTCAGTCCAGCGGTCGAGACGTCTTCGGACTCCTCCAGTACGAGAGCACGGGCACCGACGGCGCCGCCTTCAACGACACCTCGGCTGGAAACAGAGTCAAGATCAGCTTCGTCCGGATGAACGTTGCGTTGGATGACCTCGAAGCCTGTCCGGTAGCGGACATTCAGGCGAAGTTCATCAACTACGCCTATGTTCGCCGAATCAAGTTCGACGATCTCCCCGAGGATTGCTGGCTCATGTCGGCGACTTTCGTGGACCATGCGGCAAGTGTGGATGTCACCCGGCAGCGGGCTTACGACAACCAGGGTACAACGGCCGTCGAGCTTGGCAACAACGCCACGTTGGACCTGAACTCGGCCGGGCTTACCTGGATCATCCGAGACCTCGCTAACGCCAACCTTCTCCGCCTTTTGGAAGGAAGCACGGGAGGCACCAGCGAGATCCAGTTCGGCACCGATGTAGACACGTTCAACAACGATGCGATCGTCAACGACTTCGCTACGGGTCTTCGTGCGAACACGTCTGGAACCAGACCGATTCGAGTGGGTAGCTCGGACGGTGTGATCGAGACTACGGCAGGTGATCTGAGGATCCTTGCATTCAGCGAGATGTATCTCGACGACTCGAACCAGACGGGTTCGACGTGGGCTCAGACGGACGGTATCAAGCTGTCGGATACGACAGCGGAGTGGAACGACTTCGAGACGGCGTTCGGAGAGGTTTCGCTTCTTCGAGCCATCTATTTGTCCGCTAACGCGGCCCAGCGTGGAACCAAGGTTTACGCCAACGTCACAGCTACGACTGGATCTGATACGGATGTCGGTGGAGTTGGTGGAGGCACCAACCTCGATACACAGCTCCCCAACTTCTCTGGTGGTAACTTTATCACGTCCTACGATGTGTTCCTCAACGGGGAGCTGCTTCGTGGTGGAGCGGATGCTTCCGCAAACCACGACTACTACCCTGGTACGTCGCTGGTCAACGGGCAGCTCAAGTTCGAGTTTACGGTGAAGTCTACGGGCGCAACCCCGGATGTGCTCTGCGTCGTTCCGTACGCCTGATCTGAACTTCTAAATCAAATGTAAAAGGACCCACATGAATCTCGACAAGTCGGAGTTGAAGATCGGGGTGGCACACGAACTCGGGTGCCGCCTCGATGATACGTTGGAGTCCGTCCAGAAAGATGTCCTTCGGTTTGAAGGGGCGACCCAAGCTTTCCTCCAAGCCGCTCAAGCTGTCGAGGCGCTTTTGACTCATGTTGACAAGGACATCGCAGAGGGGAAGTTTGGCCTCGAAGTCGCAGGGGACATCAAGAAATACCTCGTTCGAGCATCTCAAGTTTCCGCCAATCTTGCCAAGCAAGCGGAGAACAACAGGCTGATCCATTCCGGTCGCGTTCAAGCGATGGAGATGTCGGTCAAGATTGTGAAGAAGTTTCAAGAAGATGAGGCCACGAAGGTCGCCAACTTCAAAAAGGCGTTGAGTGAAGGCGCCATTGTTGAAGAGGCTTCAGGTCTCGGCCCCGCCTTAGGGGGGCCGAGACCTGTACCGGGTATCCGACCTGGGATGTCGATCAAGGAGCGTCGCTTGGCTGAGGAGGCTGCCTCTGCTGCTGAGGTCACCTCTGTAGTTCCGAATGGGGCTGCAAATGGTCATGCGAACGGGTCTGCTCCGTTTGAGGGTGTCCCAGGGCTTGAACAAGCCCTCACCCCAACTGAGACCCCTGCAACTGAAGCTCAGATGACGGCCCCCCCTAAGAAGGGGACCTCTAAGAAGAGCCCTAAGAGGGCGTAGTGCCCCGGACTCCAGACCGTCGCCCTGGCCCTCTCGAAGAAGATGAAGAACTTCGTCTAAGCGGGGGGGCTTCAATCCCATCGGTAGCTGGTGGGGTTACATTCGACGGCACCAGTTTTTGGATGCGGGATACCGTCGGGACCTTCAACCCAAGGTCTGCTAGCACTGGGATTACGGCGGACGATCACAAGACCCTTCGCCAGCTCATTCATCTTGCGGAGGAAGGCGGCCCCTTCGAGGGGTTCGCCTCCGGGGCGTACCAAGAGACCCTCCCCACGGCCGACCCGTTCCCGACTTCCATCATCTGGTGGGTGGACAACACCAAGGTCGACAAGATCGTTGAAGAGACGATCACCTACAACGCGAACAAGACCGTCAACACCGACGAGTGGAAAGTTTATGACGTTGACGGATCTACTGTTCTCGCGACCGTGACAGATACGATCTCGTACTCGGGCATCTTCGAGACGAGTCGAACCCGCACGATAGCGTGACATGGCAAAGTCCCTCGTCTCCATCCTGTTCACGACGGATAGCGTCGAACTAGCCGTCAAAGACGCGTTCGTTACGACGGGCAATACACGTGGGTTCATCTCCGTAGGGGTCGACGGTTCGGGGAACGCTCAGTTCATCCTCGTGGACACCACGGGGCGTCAGGTTGTTGTTGGGGCCGGGGTAGCCGGCACGCCTGCGGGCGGTGTCCTCTCGATTCAAGGCGTTGCGGGTGGGACCGACCTTCCGGTCAGTGTTGCCTCGCTCCCCCTTCCTACTGGGGCGGCAACGGAGACGACCCTCGCCTCTCGGTTGGCCGAAGCCACCTTCACGGCTCGGATCAACACGCTCGGCCAGAAGGCGATGGCCGCCTCCACGCCGGTCACCTTTGCGTCGGATCAAAGCGCTCTTCCGGTCACGGACAACGGTGGATCCCTCACGGTTGACGGTACCGTCACCGCTAACATAGGAACCACCAACGGGCTCGCCCTCGACGCCACCCTCACGGATGGAACTCAAAAGGCCATCGTGCGAGGCGGTGCGAAGGGCGCCACGACCGCCGCCGATGTCACTTCGACGGCTCAAGGTGCCGATCACCAAGGTCTCGACGTTCAAATTTACCACGGTGGGGTCGCCAAGGACCCCACGGCGATCCGAGCCCTCACCAACGTAGACATCGTTACCGCAGCTCAAGGAGCTGGAGCAGCGGCCAACGCCCCGTGGTCGAATCGGTTGAGCGATGGCACCTCCTTCTACAACACGAACACCGCGGGGCAGCTTCCGGCGGCTCTTGTAGGTGGCCGTCTCGACACCAACATTGGAGCTTGGCTCGGCTCAACGGTCCCGACCATTGGGCAGAAGACGAAGTCGACCTCTATCCCTGTTACATTTGCGAGCGACCAGGACGCGCTCGCTATAGCTGGAGTCGAGAGAGCTACCTACATAGCCGAGGCGGCTCTTGCGGGTGCCAACAGCAAGGACATGATCTCGATCTTCAACCCAAGTGGTTCGGGGAAGATCGTCCGCGTCTTTGAGGTATGGGCCGCAGTTCCGTCGTCTTCCGGAGCAACGGTCATCATTCCGTTCGAGATGCGGTTGGCAACAGCCATCACGACCGGCTCGACAGTCACCGCTGCTAAGTATGATCAGGATGATCCCGGGGCACAGGCGGTCGTTCGGTCTGCCCCTACCGGCATCACGGACCACGCTACAACTCCGAAGATGTACACGTGGGTAGAGCAGATCAACACGGCACAGGGGTCAACGGACGCCCATTCCCACACCGTCCATGACGGGTCTTTGGTGGACCGTACAAAGCCTATCATTCTACGAGAAGGTCAAGGTCTGTACCTCCGGCAGATCGCAACCAACACTTCTACTTTTAGGATGGGCGTGTACTGGACGGAGGAGTAAAAAGACCATGTTGAAAAAGATCGTTTGGGTGGCCGTAGCGCTACTTATGTTCATTGTCGGGTGTGCGAGCTGCGGAACGCAGCAACAGGTGGACGATCCCAACGCGAAGTCCTTGAGAAAGGTCTCCTCTGGACTCACGACCTGTCAGACGTGCTCGAACGTCACTCCTCAACACCCGGTCATCCTCGTGCATGGACGGAACGACTCCGGCGCTCGATGGGACACCCTCGTTTCCAACTGGTCGGCGAAGGGGTACACGGAGAACGTGAACCTGTTCCGGATCTCCATGGCCGCATACTGCGGTAGCAACGGGTTCTGCTCGATGCTCGCGGCGCCAGACGGAACGGGCGCCACGTACGTCAACGAGAGCTACGCCAAGTGCCTCAAGAGGTACATCGACGAGAAGGTGCCCTGCACTTCTGACGGTGACGGCGGGACCGTGTGCCCTATGGTCGACATCGTGACGCACAGTCAAGGCGGGGTCGTCGCAAGGTACTACACGCAGTTCCTAGCCTCCCCTCGACAAGTGAATGACCTCGTGGTCATGGCCCCAACCCACAACGGGATCACGAACTGCACTCTGGCCGGCGCCTGTACCGGGGTGAACCCAGAGGTCTGTCCGGACAGCGCGTTCCTCCACAAGTTGAACGGGGTGGCTCCCCAGGGCGACGGATCCAACGACATGACGCCAGGGTCAACAACCCTGGGTCCGGTTCACTATTCGGCGACGGTGAGCACGGGAGACAAGACGGTGCCCCCGTGGTGTGGGGGTTACTTCATCTTGAACCCTCAAACGCAGCAAGGTGACGACCTGAACTGCTCTGGGTCCGGCAACTACACCCTCGACCCGGATGCGGACTCCTGCAAGCTGTCGAACGTCCTACACCTCGTGATCCCGACGAACACCACGGCGATCAACGACGCCTACTGCAAGGTCAACACGGACTGAAGCCTGAAATGATCCAACCTAAAGGGGGTCCTGGTTCTAAACCAGGACCCCCTTTCGTTTTTAGCCCGGCGGATCCTTTTATGCTCGCTCCTTCGATGAACCCTTCCTCGTAGGAGCGCAGACGAAATGCTGAGGCTGACCCACACCCAGGTTGCGCAAGGCGCCTTGCTGATCAACGATATCGATGACCGGCTGGCCAACAAGACTGCCAAGCGGCTCGTCGGAGCCCCCAAGCGCTACCAGCGGGATGGGAATTCCCAATTGGGGACTGATCACAGCCAGTCCCCTGGGGTGAACTTCGACAAGCAGAGGTGCTACATCCCCCGTCGAAAGATTGGGGATATCACCGTCGCTGGGTACATCGACGTCGCTGAGAGCGATCGGGTCCTGATGTCTCAGGCGAGGGGGACCATCAAAGGTCTTCAAACGGCTGGGCACCTCACCGTCACCTCGTTCGTAGCCGCCGACGTTGCAGCCCCCACGCTGGCAACTGCGGATCTTGGTACGCCCGGAGCCGGGGATGTGACCTTGACGGGGACGAACTTCACGTCGCTCGCTCCCGACATCACGACCGTCTTCTTCACGGGGACGGGTGCTATCACCCGGACCGCAGCTCAGATCATCACTGGGGGTGGAACGGTGGCGGCAACCTCCATCTTCATCCCGGCTGCTTTGGTCCCAGGGTTGGCTCTGGTGACCTCGTTCGCTCAAGTGAAGGCCGACAACCAGCTCACGGCTGTTGTGGTCCTGACGTGAGCCTAACGTGGGGGCGCCTATCCTTCGAGATTTGATCGATCAGGAACTTGGTTCATTCCAAAGGATCGACAACAAGTGGCGCCCTCAAAACCTCTTTTTTGAGCTGCAAACGAAAGAATTGATGAACGACATGGTCCGCCGGTACAACCGCCTCAAAGAAGCGGAAAACGAGCTTCAAACGCTCGATCGGGCGGAGCGTCTTCTTCGGCTCATGAGGAAGATGGGGCTCATCCTCAAGCGGGCTCACTTCGTTCGGCGTGCGAATCATCTGGCCTTCGGTCAGGCTGTCTCGGAGTTCTACACGGCGTATGGAGAGATCCTTCGCTTTCTGAAGATCGACGAGGCGAGAGGTAAACTAGAGCCCGTCTAGGGTCAGGAGGAGTTCAAATGCGCGTCGGAGTCATTCGTGGGGACATCAGTAAGGCACTCTTCATCGCCGATGTGGAGCCCAAGTCGCAGTCGAACTCTTCGACTGAAGCGTCTCGTGGTAACGCTCGGTATGTTGGACGCCCCAACGCGACCAACATCCAGACGTACTTGAAGGCTCAGGGTCTCGTGACCGTAGCGGCGACGCTCATCACGGCGACCGTTCCGGTTGGTGGTCCCGTGAACGTGGCTTCGGCCACCATCACGGGTGTAGCGGGTCTTGGAGGAGCTACAGCAACGCAAGTTGCTGCCCTTCAAGAACTCTTGGCTCCGCAGTTCGTGGAGACGGATGCGGTCAAGAAGAGCTACCTCTTCGGCAACCTGGCGGGTTATCGAGCCGCCACTTTCAACCCGGATCCACGTCGGGAACCAGCCCTCGCCAACGGAGCCGCCATCTCGATCGTTCAAGATGATGGTTCAACCCCGTTCGCCTTCGCGGCTCCCGTCATCACGACGGCGGACAAGGATACCCCAGGAGCGGGTGACCTACGGATCACCGGAACGGATCTCGGTCCGTACGGGCTCTTCACCTTCACGGTTGTCCTTACGGGCACCGGAACGCCCTCCTATGGGACCAAGAGGCTCACTCAGGCTCAGATCGTTGCCGGTGGAGGCTCGATCAACGTGGCTGGTACCATCATCAACATCCCGGCAGCTCTCGTTCCAGGCATCGCCAACACGACGACCTTCGCTCGGGTTCAGGTGAACGACATGCTTTCGGCGGCCGTCGCCCTGACGTGATGCTTGGCTCGTAGGGGCTCCGGTTTGACCCGGAGCCCCTCAAATATATGATGTAAATCCAGATCCCATACCCAGATTGAATCTCGCACATGAACGTAAGAACCAGATCAGATGAGGCTGAAATGTCAGCGAAGACGACAACAAGTCCGAAGGACTTTCGGACCCCCGATCTCTATTTCGCGGCGTACCTCCAGACGGCTGGAGTCGAGATGACCCGAACGGACCGGGAGAACAACCGAGTCTATTTCGTCTTCGACACCGCTATCGCCGACATCAACGAGTTGAAGACCGGCTGGTTCAACAACACCGCCAAGGTAGCGGCGCAGCCGTATGCGAACGCCATAAAATCATTGAAGAGTATCTGCCATATGGGGTGATAAACGTTTGTCACATGGGATGGGCGGTGTAAGCTCGTCGCATGAGGCGATGTACCAAGTGTCAGATTGAGAAGGCCGAGTCCGAGTTCTACGTCTACAAGAAGACGGGGAAGCTCTGGTCTCAGTGCAAGAAGTGCCACGTCTCCGAGTGTGTAGCTAGGGACAGAGCAGAGCGGTAAGTGTGTGAGGGGCCTCATCCACCGGAACTGCAATCTCGTCCTCGGGTACGCGAAGGACGACTTGAAGGTGTTGCGGTCTGCCGTTGAATACCTTGAGAGATGGGGCTCTCGTTCGGCGCCATCTACCCCCTGATAATGCTTGCCTACCCCTTCTAGGGGTAGGGGCCATGCCGACGGAAACGACCACGCTCACGAACCCTGAGGGCCTGAGCGATGGCCGATAGGGACACTGGCGTTCTTGGAGATGCCTTACTAGGCGATCTCGAACTTGGGACCGCCCCGATTGATGTCGACGCCACTCTCTCAGGGGGGGCAACCCAAACAGCGGATGCAGGGGTAGCCTACGCGGCAGACGCCTCCTTTGCAGGTTCTTCTACCCTTTTTGCAGACCTCTCCATTGTTTACGGGGTAACCGCTTCGCTATCAGGTGGGGTCACTCTCACTGCCCCTCAACTCACGGACCTGATCACAGCGGCTCTTTCAGGTGGAAGTACCGTTACTTCCTCGCTGGGTCAAAACTTTGCGATTACTGCTTCTGTACCAGGAGGAGCCACCCTTTCAGGTTCGATCGGTCTCGGGTTCTTCGTAACCTCAAGCCCAGCCGGGGGGGCTTCGGTTACAGCCAGCGCTGTGCTTGCAATCTTGGTCGATGCCTCTTTGAGTGGTGGAGGTACGGTCACCCAAACTCTTACCAAGATCCTACTCCCAGAAGCCACCTTGTCTGGTTCTGGTGATGTTTCGGCTAACGGGACGGTTCACTACAGGACAACCACATCGCTGTTTGCGGACGCCTCTGTAACCTCAGAGATCGTCCTCAAGCTAGCTGCGATTTCCTCGATGAGCGGGGAAGGTGACTTCTACGTCCCCGTTCTTTACGATCAGTTTAATTTGGGTCTCGCAGATGCCGATGCAGCCGCATCCGTGGTCGCTGGCATGACTGCTATATACGCCCTTACATCCATATTTAGTGGGAGCGGCTCCGTTCTCTCTGATGTTTTGTTGACCTTTACCATCAATGCTGTGTTGAACGGAGATTCGGACTTCATCTCGGCCATGTCCGTCAACTACGCCGAGACAACTACATTGGCGGGTGACTCTACGGTCACAGCTCCTCAACTCACGGATCTAATTGACGCCATTCTGACTGGTATTTCAGACATTACTGCGGTCCCTCTATGTGTCCGTTTCGTCACCTCAACTATGGTTGGTCAATCCGAGGTAGCGGCGGGGGTCCTTTGGACCCCCCACCCTGCGGCCCCCACACCGAAACCAACGCTCAACAATGCCTTTGCCCTTCAACAATTCATTGATTCTTTGGGCTTGAGTAAGGAACGGTTGAAGCCTCCGACGGAACATGCGGTGACGATCGTTTTGAACCCACCTCGGAAAACCTCCTTCGAGGGATGAAGCGGAGCTAGGTTTACATGACGGATCATGCCGTAGACGCGACACTGGATGGGTCATCTACGCAAACCGTAGATGCGACGGCCAACTACCCGTTGGGTGTCACAATCTCTGGTGGTGCTTCCCAGTCTGGAGACGCAGGATTAGCGCTCCCTGTGGGCTCTACAATCTCTGGTGGTGCTTCCCAGTCTGGAGACGCAGGACTTGCGTTCCTTGTGAACTCTACCCTCTCAGGGGACGCTTCCTACGCTTCAAATCTCCTTGCAACTCTTGCTCTTCAAGCTGCCTTTGCAGGAGACACCTCATTCTCCTCGGATGTAAAGGCCGCCTTCGCCTTGGGTGCCTCCCTTGTTGGAAGTGCAGACCTCAACACCTCGTTGATTGCGTTCCTGACTGCTACCTTGGCGGCTTCTGGGTCTGGGTTCACAGTCGGTGACCTTCTTGTTACCCGGTTGATCCTTGCGAATCTTCAAGCCGGTGGAACCTTCTTCCAAGCGGACATTACCTGGACACCACACCCTGGAGCACCGTCTCCCATGCCCTCGGTCAACGGGGCAACTACGCTTCAACAATTCATTGATGCGACGGGTAGTGGCAAGTCAAAGAACAAGACCCCGTCAGCCAACAACGGGATGATTGATCTCAATCCGCCCAGAAAACCTTTCAAACCTAAGTAATTTGCTCGGTACTCCGAGACAAAGCCCACGTAAAGAGGAGATGCTCAGATGACCGCAAAGACCGATTTCCTGGAGGACCGCGTTCTCGACCGAGTCCTCAAGAACAACGCTCAGTTCACCTACACGTTCCCAGCAACCGTGTACTCCGGTCTCTTCACGGCCGATCCCACGGATACGGGCTCGCAGGCGGCTGAGGTTTCTGGTGGGTCGTATGCCCGTCAGTCCATCTCCTGGGGAACGATCTCGGCGGGTTCGGTCTCGAACGGTGTCGCTGTTACCTTCCCGGTAGCGACGGCCCCCTGGGGGACGATCACCCATACGGCCATCCTGGATGCCCTGACCGTAGGGAACATGCTCTACAAGGGAGTCCTTGGCACCCCCAAGACCGTCGGTACGGGCGACCAGGTGTCGTTTGCCATCGGAGCACTTACGGTCTCCGAAGGGTAATAGGTCACCTTCCGTAAAAGACACCTGTGCCCATCGTCAACATCGACGCGGATCTATCCAGCGGTTCTACGCTTACAGCCGACGGTCAAGTTCAACTCAAGGCTACAGCCGGAATCGCTGGATCAGCCACGATGGGGGCCAACCTCACCGTGGTCACGGGCTTTGCTGCGCCTGTTCGACATTCACCCCCTTTACGGGTGGTTCAATCGGGACGGCCGGTCCTTGACCAAGTCGATCTCTTCTTGGTGGACGGCAAGACTCGTTCGCAAGATGTCCTACCTGGCAATCTGGTTCTTCGGATCTACGCGGGGGCCAACCAGCTTTCGTGGGCCTTGGTGTCTGGGGTAGGGATCCCAGACATCCAAGTCACAGCGGGCAAGGTCTATTGGACGGAGTTTTCTACGGGCTTTTACAATGTTCGATTCTTCCCTAACATGGTTGGCCCCTGGCGTTTGATCCTTACCTACCCTGCGTTTGATCAGGCTGTTTCACTCTCTTACGACGTGGTCCCTCAAGCTGGGGCTCCTGGTGTTCTCGGTCTCCGGTCTTCTTTCATTCGGAGAACCCCGTGACTGAGCCCCTTCGAGCGTTTCAAGATGCCCTCCTCCATCGCCGTGTGGCTTCCAGGTTCCTGGGGCGGCAAGGATCGAGGGGTGTCAACCACGCTCCAGCCGGGAAGGCTGCGGATCAATCGGAAGCTCGATTCGCAGAGAACAAGAAGCTGTTTTCTGAGCTGGAGTCGTTGAAGAAGAAGGTCGAGAACGCCGACAGCTCTGCGGCAAAGAAGTTCGACCGAGCTTACGACAAACTATTCGAGAACAGCGATAAAGCCGTAAAGGCGGCCGAGGGTCTCTTGAAGTCGTACATTACCCTCGTTGAAGACTCCGAGGGGGATGATGCAGACGCCCGAGGGGCGACGCTGGAGATGATGGAGAGGGGCATTCGCCAGTTGAAGTCGAACAAGATCGACCACCTGAAAGCGAAGAGTGCTCCGGCAACCCAGAAGCTCCACGCGGCTGCAAACACCTACGGGTATACGCAGGACCTCGAATCCTACGTTAAGGGCCTCTACAGCGTGATCAAGGACCCAAACTTCGTCCTCGATGACAGTTGGCGAGGGTGAGGTAATGGATGGCCACAACCCGAGGCAGACTGGTACAGTCCAACCAGGTTGTCTACGACCAGGCGGACTTCTTTCAACTTGACGGGTTCACTCGACAGGCCGGGTTGACGATCAGTCAGGTCGTGTTTCAGGTCTTCTTCAACAACTCTCTGCTCACTTGGGCGCTCGTATCTGGTGTTGGGATCTTGGACCCGCAGGTCGTCTCTGGGAAGGTCTACTGGCACGAGATTCCCGGTCCAAACGGCCCCTACAGCGTTCGTTGGCGCCCCAACGCCGTGGGTTACTGGCGTCTTCTCGTCACTTACCCTGTTGGATCTCAGATCCTAGCTCAGGATTACGACGTTGTTTCGGGTGGGGTGGCCCTTGGAAGCGGGATGAAGGCTTCTTTTATCGGGCCGGGTGAGAAGAATGATTGCTAGATCCGTCAGCCCTGGGATCTTCAAGTGGGGGTATGTATTCCAAAGAGGGGACCTCCCCATCTTCATCACGGACACAGCAGGTAACCCCGTCAGCCCCTTTAAGGTCACATTCACGCTCTTCCGTTACTCCAAGGGGGCTTGCGCACCGATGCGGGTTGGCCCTTGTGACCGGACCCCCGTGAACGCTGACATCGGGGAGTACTACGTCTCGGGGGTTGCTGGTCAGTGCGGTCAACCAGGGGATTGGTTCGTAGAGTGGAAGTTTCAGGAGTCATTCGGCTCTCCGTTCGCTTCCGACCGCTTCGGGTTCAAGGTCTTCGATACGGCTCAATACCTCCCTGGTGTCACATACCAGAGACTTGGTTGTGGTTGCTCCTCTGGGGGTTGTGGCTGCACCAACTTGAACCCCGTGGGTAGTTGCCAATGGAAGTGCTTGACCCCATCCGGTTGCGGAAAGTACGGGTGGTGACATGGGTGTAGGCTTCCTTCGAGGACAACAGCTAGGCCGAGACGACCTCAACCTCTTCCTGACCAACTCGTCAGGGCACCCTATCAACGCGGCTGAAATTTACTACGCCATCTACGACTTCACGACCGGCCTCGAAGTGCTCGTAGGTACCCCCAAGAGGAACCCGTTGAACCCAACGGTTGGAGAATACTACGCCAGCCTCATCATTCCTCTGGATGCTAACCTCGGAGATTACCGAATCCGTTGGGTTATGCGTGAGATCGTTGGCGGGCCTCTTCAAACCGTGGTGCAGGAGTTCAACGTACGTGATCGCGAGACAGCGATGCCCGTATGTTACTCCCCGCTTGAAATCGAACTCATCAACCGTCTTCGGATGCTGCTCAGGGACCAAAACCCGGACAAGTTCTACAAATTCAGGCCCCCCGCCCACGAGGAGACAGTCAACCAATTCAGCAGGGTTTTTGGCTACATCTGGGAAGACGTTGAGTTGCTGGAGTACTTAGATCGATCCCTGGACATGGTCATCGCCACGCCTCCTCGTACCCCCTTTGGTAACATCGAGCAAATGGCGCAGTATCGCCCAGAGTGGAAGACCCTCCTCCTCACCGGAGCGATGATCTACGCCCTCCAAGCCCTTCAGATCAATTGGGTGGCGGATGAGTTCGACTACTCGATCGGTGGAATTTCTTTGACGATCGACAAGTCGAGCAAGTACGAATCCCTCAAGTCAGGGGCTAGCGACCTGTTCGACAAGCAGCTTGAGCGAGCCAAGGCCACGGTTAAGTTCGTCAAGGGTTTGCAGCAGCCTAAGTACGGAGCAGGGATCCGAAGCTCCTTCGGCCCCTATGTCGGGAGGGGAGTCCTGTCCCCGCGAAAATTCATGGGCGTTTAATGGTAGCGGTGTAGGGTCAGGAAACCTCTGACTGTTGAAACCAGGATCCTTTTATCGCTAACCCCCGGTGCGTCCCATCAAGGGCCATCATAAATCAAGACTCGGAGAAGATGAAGATGAGCACCCCTGCCAACCCCGAAGCCAAGAAGCTGACCCTCGATGATCCGGTTGAGCCGGAGCTACTGGGGAAGTTCGGACAGCTCCAGCAAGCCCGTATGCAGTGCGCAGAGCGGCTTCTCGACTTGGAACAAGAGCGAGTTCGCGTGCTTCGGGCAGCAGCCAACGTCGATGCAGAGCGGCAAAAGCTGTTTGAGGGTCTTCTTCTGTCCCGTGGTCTCCCGCCCAACTTCCCGGTCGAAATCGACGGCAAGACGGGCAAGATGAACCCCATCCATGGCGTCACTCCGGACATGCTGGCCAAGAAGGAAGCTGAAAAAGCTCAAGCTCAGGAAAACGGGGCCCCTAAAGCCTCCTGACGGATCCCTCTATCAGGTGCCTCTGGTGAGGCACCATGGCGGACCTGGCTCTCGACCGTTATCTTCAAGGGAGGGGGTGCGGTCGTGGCTGATGTTGGGCAGCGAGATAGGACGCCACAACTACTGGAGCTGACGAAGCTTCCGTGGCCGGCTCCCCCGCTCAACCTGTTCATGCTCGATGGGACACGAGGGGTCATCGACCTTCGATGGGATGATCCCGCGATCCTCACGTTGAACAGTAGGTTCCACTTGCTTGGGGTCAACGTGTACCGCTCGTTTGACTCCGAGTTCGGACCTTACGAGCGAATCACGGACCTACCTATTGGCTCTACGTTCTGGAGAGACCAGACGGACAACGAGCTGATCGTAGAAGAGGACGTCTCGGACAAGTTCACCCTCTTTGGTGATTGCTCTGCAAGTGGGATGGATGCTCCTCGGTACGTCTTCAGGACTCTTCACACACCCCTTGTTGCCGAAGGGTCTCGAAACATCCCAACGAACAACACTCGTGATGTGTGGGTCTACGTGGATGGGGTTCAGGTTCGGGTCCTCAAGGTCTCCGGCAACACGGGTGAGATCGAAATAGACTCTAATACCTACACGGATGTTGGCCGCCAGCAGACGATTCCTCCAATCGTCCCAACCCAGCAAAGTCGAGTGACCTGCACCTATCGGTACCCACGGTCCTTCCTCAAAACGGACTTGAACCAACGCATCTTCTACCGTGTAACCACGGTTGGGGTACCGACAGGGTGCAACCTTTCGCTAGTGACCCCCCAGGACCTCGTTGAAACCCCCCTGGAGCATGCAGCGGCTACCAACACGTTCGAGACGGAGAAGCTCGACTACATCTGGCGGGAGGCCATCCGTAGGAACCGTTGGATTCTCCAACAAGGCGGCGAACGAGTCAGCGTCTTTCTTCGGAAGAACGTCGGCATTCCGTGCCCTTGTGTATCGTTCCATCACAAGCAAGCTCAGGCGGATTGCTTGTCTTGTTTCGGTACGATGATCGTCGGGGGTTACGAAGGACCCTACGAGATCATCGTTGCTCCTGATGACGCCGAGACGGCGATCCGACAAACGGAACATGGGCGAACCACGGTCCACACGTATGAGGTTTGGACGGGTCCGACTCCGCTCCTGTCCCAGCGAGACTTCATCCTGAAGATCAATGGGGACCGCTACTCGATCGGTCCGGTCCGAATGCCCTCAAACAGAGGCAACCTTCTCCAGCAGCACTTTTCCATCGGCAGCTTTGACGACAAGGACATCCGGTACAAGGTTCTAGCCGGAGATCCTATCAAGTTTGCTGCTACCCAGTTCGGCCCCACGGGGCCTGAGTTGGAGGCTGGTCGGGACATCACGGAGAAGCCCGGCATCGGGAATGAGCGTGAGCTTCGCGGCCGAACTAAAGCTTGGGAGAACACTAACTACGGCATTCTATTTTTGGTGGGGTATTCCTTGTTGGAGGTTGCCCATGCCGTTTCTCGGTTCGTGTAGGGTCTCCTAATGGATCGCATCTCCTCGATCTACGGCAAGCCTTTAATTAAGGGGATCTCCGATTCCCCTAGTCGAGCCCTTCAGTTGATGAAGGGGGAGATCCTGTATCGGGTCCGCAAGAAGCTCCTCCAGTCGACCTTCTCTGATCGAGCTAAGAAGTCCTTTTCTAAGGCCATTTCCGTTCAAGTTGGCCCCTCGTCCTTGACAATCATGTCGAACCACCCAGCCTTCGCCATGATGCTCCGGGGCCAAAAGAAGGGTCAGATGACGTGGCTTGTGAAAGCCAGACGTCCGATCCCGATCATCACGGAAACGGGGGAGTTGATCTTTCGTACTGCTTCGGCCCGGTCCATGAAGGATGGGAAGTGGATCCACCCAGGCCGAGGGCCGTTTGATTTCGTTGAGAAGGCCAAGGTTGAAGCTAAAGAGTTGATTCGTCAGCGTGTAGTCAAGGAGATTCAAGCGGCTGCCTCACGAGCGGCCAGAGGTGCATCCAGATGACGAACACGGGTGATATGGTCGTTTGCGGGGTGACTTCGGATTTTATCATCGAGGACATCGCTTTCTCGGTCCCCAAGGGTCATGCGGTTACAGTCCCGGCTGACCTTGTCGTCCGGTCGATCGACCTCCATCGAGCCCTTTCCCAAGGGATCATCTTTCAGCTCAACATCAACAGCCTACTCTTCAACAAGAAATCCCCCCGAGCCCCAGCAGTGGAAGAGGAGCGGTTCGCCAATGACTTGGCCCACGCCCTTCAAAGCCGGACCAACGGGCTCACGGATGAGAACCAGGTTCTCAAGGGAGACCAGGCTAAGCTTCAAGAAGAGAACGTAAGACTACAAACCGAGCTGGCGGCCGTGAAAGCAGAAAAGGTCCGCTTGGAGCAAGAAGCTCAAGCTGCCAATTCGACCGACGAGAAGTTGAACCAGATGCTCACTCTCCTGAAGGACCGACCGACCGTGATGCAGACCGTCGTTCAAGGCTCCAGGGCTAGTTTGCCTGAGTTCCAAGAAGAGGCTGCTCCCAACTTCATACCCTCTCAAATCAAGCCGGACGGGGTTGATGCTTCTCGAATCGCGGTTCAGGAGACCACTGCGGAAGCCGGTGGGGTCTCACAGGCGAAGAATGCTCTTCGTCGGTTGAAGTCTCAGCAGGGCGGTCAATGAAAGGCTCAGTACGTCTGAAAGTTCTTATGCGGGGTGGGTTTACGGAGACGATCCATGCTCACAACCGATCCCAAGCAGGCCCTTCTCGATCGTACCGCCAATCTCATCGAGAAGACTTCGGCCGCCGTGCTTTGGAAGTACACGGATGAAGAGGGTGGGGATTTCTACCTACCGGAGAAGAAAATAGGTCCGCTCAAGAGTCCCTATTCCGGCAAGAGCTTCACGGGGAAGCCAGAACGCTCATCGATGGGTGATGTTGGCAAGGAACTGAAGGAAGAGGGTGCCAAAGTCAAAGGCGCTCTCTTCAAGTATGTCGATGGGGACGGCAAGGAGTTCTTCCTCCCGAAGAAGATGACGGGGACGCTCAAGAGTCCCTATTCCGGCAAGAGCTTCACCCCCAAGGCCGATAAATCGACTCTGAATGATGTTGGTAAGGAACTGAAGAACAAGGAAGCCACCCCGTCAAGGCTACCCCCTAAAGGGGGGAAAGTAGCGATTGTCTCAGGCTCCGAAGAGCAGTGGGAAATGGCTGCGGAGATCCTTGACCAAGGGGAGAGCCACCCAGCCCTCAAGGTTTTGACGGATCAGTTCGGAGAGGTCGTCAAAGGCCTCAAAGAGGCGGCTCAGAGGTCTGCTCGCCTGAAAAAGGTTGGCGTGGGGCGAACCGAAGACCCCACCTTGGTGCTCGCTCTTGTGATGCCTGAGATCAAGACTCTCGCCGAAAAGGCAGCGCTCGTCGCCAAGCAGATGGAGCAGAGGTTCAAGTGAACCCTCTTGCGTGGAAAAAGGTTGGGGCTTACCCATTTGCTCCCGTAACACCTTCCGAGGATGCCTCCCATTCGATTTGGCAGGATCCCTCATCTTACGACCCGTACACGCAAGGACCGCCCTACCTCCCTGAGCTTAAGGGTCGAGTAGCTTCGGTTCGAGAAGTGGTAGCGGGGGTCCTTGAGGCCACAATTGCAGCCCCCGAGGCGGTTCTTCCCGCCATCCTGACGCTCCTTCGGTCGCTTGCAATGGTCCACCAAAGCCACCACTGGCTCACGTATGGTGGTGTTTTCTACGCGGACCACTTGCTCTTTGATCGCCTCTACAACGATGTAGTTGGAGAGATCGACCAAGTTGCGGAGCGGGCGGTAGGTCAAGGCAGCCCGCTGTCTATGATCCATCCAGGTGCCCAAGCCAAGCAAGTGGCTCTGGTAGTGGAGGCCCTCTGTGGGGACGGGGAGACCTTCGGGGAAGGTGAGAACCCCGACTCGTTCATCGCGACCTCTCTTAAAGCGGAACGATGGTTCTTGGACTGCGTGAAGCAGATGGTTGCCTCTTTGGAGCAAGTCGACCGGCTCTCACGTGGTACAGATAACCTCCTTGCTGGGATTGAGGACAAGCACGAGGAGCACGTTTACTTGCTCCTCCAAAGAGGGAAGCCGGCACCTAAGACGGCGGCTGATCTCTGGAAACGTCGTTAGCTTTCGGGTTCACCCCGCTAAAACCAGATGAAAAAGGATATGAATATGGCAAATGAATCGAATGCTGTGCTGGGGGTCGGGCTAGACGTAGGCACCATGAACCTCGTGTCCGCCCGGCAGTACGGGACGGACGTGAAAACGAAGAGGGTCCGAGACGCTTTCATCGACCTTGAGATCGACGCCAAGAAGGCGCTCAAGATGTCCAAGGTGAATTACGTCGAGAAGGACGGACAGCTCATCGTCATCGGGGACAGTGCCCTCAACATGGCGAACCTCTTCAAGAGGGAAGTTCGCCGGCCCTTAGCAAAGGGCCTCATCGCCCCCGGTGAGCTGGAGTCGCAAGAGATCCTCTCGATGATGGTTCTCCAAGTTCTTGGAGAAGCCCTTGAGGTTGGCGAGCACTGCTACTACAGCGTGCCGGCCGAACCCATCGACGTCCCCGATCAGGACGTGGCCTATCACCGTGAGGTCTTCAAGCAGATCATCACGGAGCATCGATATACCCCGCACCCGATGAACGAGGCGATGGCCATCATCTACAGCCAATGTGCGGAAGAGCAGTTTTCCGGGCTGGCTGTCTCGTTCGGCTCGGGCATGTGCAACGTTGCCCTTTCCTACCAGACGATGATGGGGATGGACTTCTCCATCGCTCGTGGGGGTGATTGGATCGACCTTCATGCCGCCAAGGCCGTCGGTTCAACGGCGACTCGGATGTGCTCGACCAAGGAGAAGGGCGGCTTCAACCTCGCCAACCCTGGAAAGGGTAACCGGGACGCGGAAGCCATCGCTCTCTACATCCGAAGCCTCATCTCCTATTGCCTGGAGAAGATCGCGATTCAGTTCAGGCGGGAGCAGGGGAAGGTCACCCTCCCTGATGCCGTCCCCTTCGTGGTCAGCGGTGGGACCTCTCTAGCCGAAGGGTTCATGGACCTATTCAAAGAGGAGTTCATGGCCATCAAGAAGAAGGGTTTCCCTATCGAAATCTCTGAGATTCGTCAGGCGAAAGACCCGATGACGGCGGTTGCCGAAGGTCTCCTCGTGCTCGCTACGCAGGAACACGACGGGTGATAGGCTACAATGCGGCCCTGTAGGAAGTGTGGATCGATGGAACGGGACAAGTCCGGGCATTGCAGCCCGTGCGCTAAGGCTCGTCAAAAGCAGCCGGCCCTGCCCCAGTTACTGTCGGGAGCGGCCTGATGTACTACTATTTGATTAGTAGCCTCAAGAGGCGTCTCATCCTTGAGCTACAAGACAGCTTCTCCCGTCACCCCGTTTACCAGAAGATCGTACCGTGGATTCAGAATAAATATGCCTTTGATGAGCGTCCCCAGTTCGGAATCGTCGTCAAGGGATCCAGCGCCAACAAGGTCCAGCTATCCAGTGAGAACTTTGTGGGTGTGGTCGCAAGTCACGTGATGCTCGCGTACCTGGACTCCCCGGCCTACCTTCTCGAATGGGCCAAGGAAGACCTCCCCTGCGTTCGGAAAAACGATGACCGGATGCCAACGGCCTCTGGGGTCTACTACATCGAATGCTTGACGGCCCCCACCATGGAAGGGACGCTGGGAACGTTCGTCATCGACCCTCTTTTGACAGCGACGGATGAGCCTCTACTCAAGGTTCGGTCGGGTATCGAAACCGAGGCCCAGTTTTCGCAAAAACCCGTTGCGGGAACGGTTCGCATTTGGGAAGACCGTCAAATTCTTCTCATTGAAGGTAGGGACTTTGAGGTCAACTACGCGACTGGGGCCATCAAGATCAAGACCAGGTTGCAACCCAACTCTATCTTGACCGCAGATTATCGTTACGCGGCCCCTTCTATCGGTCCTATTGAGTGGCGCTGGAACACTGCGGACTGGACCACCCTTCCAGGGGTGGTCATGGCCTTCGGTAAACGAGGCAAGCCCGGGGACAAGATGGCGATCGTTGTTTACGACGATCGGGTGGATGCGGCCAACGCCTTTGGTGGGCGGTTTGAAGCCTCGTTTGACCTTGATGTCATCTCTCAAGACCCCATCCAAATGGAGGAGATTGCGGACTTTCTCGTCATGTCCCTTTGGGGGGAGAAACGAGCGTCCCTCTCCTTTGAGGGAATCGAGATCATCGATGTGTCAATGGGTGGCGAGGCAGAGGAGACCTACGATGAGACGGGAGACCTCTACTTCTACAACGCCTCCTTGTCGTTGCAGCTTCAAGCGGACTGGGAGATTCACATCCCTCTCCCATTCACAATCAGCAAGGCGGTGACTGCGACAAAAGCCGCCGAAGCTGCCGTGACCACAGATCGGCGTGGGAGACCCACAAGACTGGATGAGCCCTCTCCTGCTGGGCTCTTCTTTGCCACGGTGCCTGTCATCGTGGGACGCAATAACTTCTACGAACGAATCGCATAAATGAAGATAGATGGAGGCCTGACGTGCCGAAGTACGACTTTGATTGCCAGAGTTGCTCGACCAGGTTTGAGCGAACGTTGAAAATGGGGGATCACCCCACACATCCATGTCCTGCCTGTAAAGAGGAGGCTCCTCGCCTTTTTATGGGTAACGGTTTCTCCCATGCCTTCTCGGCTGGGAACGGAGCGGCAGCGAACTCAGGCGTCCACGACCATGACTACCCTACGGCGGACAAGATCGTGGGTCGTAGTGCGGAAGAACGTTGGTCGGAGTACCGAGAGCGAGAGAAGGTCAAGAAGCAAGTCCGAGAGCAAGGTGGGTCCGGCGCCCTACTCCGCTCCGACGGGGATGGCTTTGTTGAGTACGATGCGATGAGCCCTGGGGGTAAGACAGCTCGCGAAAATCTCGTCGATTACGCCGTTACGATGGAGAACCAACCCATCGTACCCAAGCCCTGAGGGTAAATTTCAGTCTTCGGTAATCCCCTTGTATTGTAACCTTGACGAAGAAACGCCACCCGGTTCTACCGGAAGATGAAGATCCAATCGAATCAGATCCAGAACGCTCATCTTTCTATCGAAAATGAAGATCGAATCCAATTGAGCGATCCCTGACACTGAGGAGAAATTCAGATGGCGTTGGGCCCCTTCACTACGTACGTTCCTCCTGGCGTTTACTCTCGTACTTTGACGGAAGCGAATGTGGCTGCGCTCATCGCAGGCCTTCGCATCCCCACCGTCATTGGTGTGGGTCAGGAAGAGCTGGAGCAGCTCGACCTGGAGATGGTGAGAGGTTCGTCATCGACTCTTGACCAGCAGATCGTCAACGAGGACATCACGGTCCGTTGGATTGTCGATGACTCCAACCCGGCCAACCCCATTCTTGGGGTGAATGATGGGACTCGGACGCGGTTCAAGATTCGGAATTTCCCCATCGTAGATGGGCAAGGATTCGGTCGAACGACCAACGACGTCCGATCCGTGACCGTGACGGTCAACGGGATCCCGGTGGCGGTTGGAGCCGTCCGAGGCTCAACCGGAGAAGTCATCCTCCAAGTCCCTCCGCAACCAACGGACGTCGTTCGTTGCACCTACTTCTTCCACCGGGGCGACACGGCCTTCACGGACGACTTGTCCGACCAGGTGACGACGACGACGGCAGAAATCGTCACTCCCGGCTACCAGACGTTCAACATCACCGCTGGGGCGAACGACAACTTCAGGATCAAGGTGAACGGGGGAGCCGAGGTATCGGTTACGTTCACGGTTGCCCCTGCGGCAACCGCATCGTCCCTCAAGACCCAGATCGATGCAGCCGCGATCGTCGGTCTCACTACGAGTGTCTTCACGGCCAACGACGGCACTCTGCATCTTCAGTTCAACGCGGCTACCTCAATTGAAATTGGGGATGGCAACGCGAACGGTATCCTTGGTCTGGTCAACGGTCAAAAGACGGCCCGTAACGCTACCTACAAGGTCTTCCAGCGCCCCATTGTAGATGGGACCAGCGCTGGCCTTACAACGACGGACCCGAGCAAGGTTGTCGCCAAGGTCAACGGAGTCCAGGTGATTCCGGCTTCCGTCGATGGGACGAACGGCACGGTTACGTTGCCCACGGCTCCTGCTCCTGGCTCGGAAGTCCTCATCACGTACTTCGCCAACACCTGGCAGGATACGTTCGACTACCTCCCCAACACTCTGGTCACCAACGTGATCCGGGCCGGCATCTCTCCCGGTCGTGCAGACTTCATTCAAAACCAGGACTTCGTGGTGTCGAACCCGTCCCCGGACGTGTCGATCATCCATTGGGGTACCAGCTACGCCGTCTCTTCGACGTTGCGCACCCCTGGCGCTGAGCTGTTTGATGACAGTCAGATCGGTCCCACCTTGGTGGACGACAAGCTCTGGCTTGCGGAGTGTGCTCGGTTCATCGACAACTCGGTTGTCCCAGCTAGGACCTCCACGACGGAGTTCCTCCTCCCCACGAACCCGACGACCGGCAACGGTCGTGACACGGTCCTTGGGTTGGATCTGTTCTTTGCGGCTACCAACCAGCGCCAAGACCTCATCTCCAACCGCCCGGACCTCGTTGTGGTCCGTGTGGGTCGAAACCTCCGGGACGCCCTCAATCGTCCAGTCGCCAAGGTCTTGGCTGTCGATGGGGTATCCCGCAAGATCACCTTGAAGGATGCGGTCCCGCCTGACTATAAGGCGTTCGCCACCTTCTATTACAACCGCATCGCGGACGACACGTACATCCTCACCAACAAGACTCCCGGTCCCATCGGAACGGGTCAGTTCGAGGTTTTCAGTTCCCTCTTCAACTCGAACGTTCTTCAAGTCCGGTTCGGGTCGAAGGGCGGCGGCCTTGTGGACACGGTCCAGTGGCCTCGTGGGGTGGAGCAGATCCCGGATGTCTTCCACTTTGGGGGTACGCCGGTTTCTGAGACCGTCACGGTCACCTTCGGAGTGAGTGCGGCTACGAATGCCGTGTACACGAACAAGGGAGCCCAACCGTTCTCCTTCTATGGTCCTTCGTCGGCAACCTGGCGAACGGTTCTCAACGGCGGATCAACGCTCGCTACCAACTTGAATGTCGCTACTCGCGGCTATCTCGTCAGCCAAGCTGTCCCCCTCAGCGGTGGTGGCGTTCTCATCACAGCAGCCGTCAACGACTTGTTGGAGATCACCATCGACGGTGTCGATCTCACCGTCACGCTTCCAGCAGGTCCGGCGATCACTCCGGCTGCGATTGCAACCGCAGTCAATGCAGTCATCGATGCGAACGCCACGTTCCTTGGGACGGCCCCGAACAACATGTTCACGCCGATCCCTGGGCCGGGTGCTTCCAGCACGTTCTTCGTGCTTCGGAGCTACGCAGTCCCAACCGCCCTTCCGGCAGGGTTCGACCACACGTCTTACTCCGCTATCCGTCAGGGTACTGCGGAGACGACGCTGGGGTTCACGACCTTCCAGCGGGCAGACGGTACAACCGGAGCCGTCAACAAGGCGGCTACGATTCTCGGTACTCTCGCTCAACCCTTCTCTGTCGTGAGTGGGGTGAGTGATGAGTTCAAGGTCCGGGTCAACGGGATCGACTTCACTGCCATCGTCAACCCAGCGTCGACAACGGCAGCTCTGGTTGTGATCGATATCAACGCGGCCATCTCCTCTCAAGGAACGGCCAGCGTTGGAACGGGTGCAAACCTCAACAAGATTCGCATCACCTCGAACACCAACAGCGACCAGAGCGCTGTCCTCATCCTCAACGGCTCGGCCAATGCGATTTTCGGCTTCAACGAAGGCGACTTCGCAAGCCAGACCCGAGTGTCAGTCCAAGAGGTTGTCGATCGCCTCATGGATACCATAGGCTTTGCGGTTTCCACCTGGTCCCCTCCGACGCCCAGTGCGACGGGTGCCGTGACCTACCCATCGGTCATCGACGCTCAGACGTACCTCACCATCGAGTCCGTCGTGCTGGGTACAACGTCTGCAATCGCCTTCGTGACGGGAACCAACTCGGCTTTCAACGTCCTGACTGGAACGCAGATTGTTCCAGGTACGGATGGGGACAGTGGAGAAGGCGTCTACGACAACTTTGTCGTCACCTCGAACAACCCCATCGGGTCGGCGGGTACGGGTATCCCTGGTCAGACGTACACGGACGTCAGGTCTGGCCTTCGGTTCACGGTTCTTCCGAGCGCAGATGGATCGTACAACACGGGCGGCTTCTTCACGATGGATGTCTCTCCAACGTGGAACGTCAACCCGTCCGTACCGTACCTCTCGATTCCTGGGTTGGAGACCATCGTTACCAACACGGTGAATGTCGGGATCAACGATACGGCAACGCTTCAGACGTTCAACCCGAGTGGAGTGGAGCCCAAGAACGGGGACTTCTACTTCATCTCGTACCGCTTCTTGAAGCAGGACTTTTCCACCCGGATCTTCCGTCAGTTCAAGACGATCCAGGCCAACTTCGGGACACTCTCGGCTGAGAATCGGGTCACGCTCGGAGCCTTCCTGACAATTCTCAATGGGGCCGTCCTCGTTGGAGTCAAGCAGGTCCTCAAGGTTCCGAATACGAATCAAGCCTCGGCTCAGTCGTTCATCGACGCGATCCAAGCGCTAGGGACCCCGCTACCTGGCAACATCAAGCCAGACGTCATCATCCCGCTCGCCACGGACACGGCGGTCTACTCGTTCCTCACCCAACACTGCGAGATCCAGAGCAACATCCGCAACCAGTCGGAACGGATGGGATTCATCGGGTTCGCAAGTGGGACGACTCCCACGACGGCCCAAACGGTCGCTCGGGGTCTTGTCAGCCAGCGAATGGTTGCCTTCTACCCGGACTCTTCGGTCATCACCCTCTCCAACGAGCTGGGGGAGACCTTCGAGACCTTGGTGGACGGATCGTTCTTCGCGGCGGCCGTTGCAGGTGCCGTATGCAGCCCTGCGATTGACGTGGCGACTCCTTACACCCGTCGAAGGGTTCAGGGGTTCACCCGAATCCCACGTATCCTCGATGCGGTGGAGCTGAACCAGACGGCAACGGCTGGTGTGACTCTCCTGGAAGACCTCGACCCGATCGTTCGGGTTCGCCAGGGTCTCACCACGAACATGACGTCGGTGCTCACGAGGCTTCCGACGGTCACCCAGATCGCCGACTTCGTGTCGATCAACTCCAGGGCGGTTCTCGATGCCTTCGTCGGCACCAAGATCCTGTCCTCCCGAGTCAATGAAGTCGAGGTCTCGATGACCTCACTCTTCAAGCAGCTCATCCAGCAGGAGATCGTGGCGGCCTTCACGGGCATCTCGGCTCAGGTCGACACGGAGGACCCGACCATCTTGAGGGCAGAGGCCTTCTACCAGCCGATCTTCCCGCTCCTCTACCTTGTGCTCACATTCAACCTCAGAGCTAGAATCTAGCAGCGGGTAAACGGGCTGGTATAACCTGACGGCATCGGTGAGGTAAGCTCCCGATACCGTCAGGCGTTAAGTAACTTGTAAGCCCGCTCTCGTGATGAAGAAGCTCGCTACTTCCCGTGACCTGCAAGTCGAGTTGCGTCGGGTTCTTTCGTACGCCGAGAGCCCCAACCCAAGCCGTGAGCGGGTGGCTGAGGAACTTCGGGAGCTTGCGGACCGGGTCGGTGCCGTCGAAGGTGAAGTCAACCTCCCCAAGCTGGACCGGCTCTTGGATAGTACCGAAGACGAGGTCAAGCAGATGAGGTCCTCGCTCTCTAAGTACAAGAGCGATCCGGGGAAATACAAGCCCCAGTTGGAGAACTTCAAGAACTCGGCTGGCTCCGTTTTCTCGGCGATGAAGGTGATGCTGCGGTCCCTCGGGGAAACGGTGTAACCCACACCTGAACTTCTTATCCGAACGGGTTACCAGCATGGATGTCCGACAGGCAGTTCGCCAGGCTTTGGAAGCAACCCGTCCCGCCCGAACTGTCGAGGCGGTTGAAGACGTTGATGGGGATGACGAGCCGATCGGTGAGCTTCAAGTCGCCGAGTACGTGATTTTCCTCCTCGCCATCGACACCTACATTCGGTACGTCGAAGAGGCTACGAGCCAAGAAGACCCCCTCGATGAGGTGATTGCGAAGGGGCTCAGGCTCCTTCGTAACGCAGATTCCGAGCTGGAAAGCATCCGTGGGTTCATTCAGGAGCATCTCGCTACTGAGACCCACAAGCGCATGCTTCTGAAGTACCTTCAAGTGAAGGCAACAAACCCCCAAGGTGTGGGTCGTCGGGCTCTTGGTTTGCGTACGTTGCTCTCACGGGGAGGTGCCGCCACCATGCGGGGCGTCTTCCAGTCCAATAGGGCTTTGAAGCAGGTCCGAGAGGCGATGACCGCCGCTCAGATGGACAACGCGGATGCTGCGCTCGACCTCTTCGCTAAGCTCACCTTCCGTAACATGCGTCTTGCTGGTTGGATTGAACTAGCGGCGAAAACAGCCGTCTCAGGTCAGCTCCCAGCCAATGTTGTCGAGGCTGGCTCCAAGGAAGCTCAAGACCAGAAGGGTAAGCTCCTGGAGCAAAACATCGACCAAATGGCATCCTCTGGAGCGGATGCGTCGAAGCAAGCCCAAGAGGCTCAGACCCAGCAGCTCTTGAAGGTTCAGGATGAGGCTACCGCAGCGGCTCGTCAGTCGATGGACCGAGCGGGGGAGCTAGATGAACCCCTTACGAAGTCTCAGGTCGTTGGTATTGCGGTGGCAGCGGCAGCGGCAGCTACCAGCGATCCCTCCAACTCTCAGAACATCCCAGAGCCCCTTCGCGGGCTTGATGATGAGCAACGGGCAGCGGCTCTCACGGATGGACGGGTTGGGGTCTTTGCTGGCGCCGGAGCCGGAAAGTCGACAACGTTGGTGGCTCGTGTTGCCTATTTGGTACGTGATCGTCGGGTCAACCCGAGTCGTATCATGGTCACCAGTTTCAATACTCAGGCCGCCACGGAACTGAAGGAAAAGATCGGCCGAGCAGCCGGTGGAGACGCCCTCCAACAGATGTCTGTTGGAACGATGCACTCCCTGTTCCGACGCTTCATCACGGAGTTCGGCACCCCCGTGGAGAAGGCGGCCCTTGGGGCCGGGTTCGTAGAGGGCGGTAACAACGTAGCCTATGCTGTTCAGAAGATTTGGGAAGATTGCTACGGTAAGACGGAGCCCCCGCCCAAGTTGAAGAACGCCGTCATGAGCAAGGCGAAATGGTCGGGTAACGACATCTCCCCTGCGATGGCCGCAGAGCAAGCGACAAGCTCCGAAGAGGCTGCCCAAGCCAAATGGTACGAAATCTACGAGGGTCTCAAGGGGACCAACGGTAAGGGTTGGAAGCCTCCTTGTCCGTCAAAGGCCTACGAGAGCTTCATGGCTAAGCATGGTTCCAAGGCGGAGCGTCTTGGGGACTTCACTGACATGCTCAAAATCTTCAGGGACATCCTGAAGCGAAATCCAGCCGTCCAGGCCAAGGTTCAGGGGATGTTCGACCACATCATCGTGGATGAAGCCCAAGACCGAAACACGTTGATGGCTGACATCATCGACATGATCTCTGGTCACATCACGGATGGTGAGGATGGGAAGTCGTGCTGGATTGTCGGAGATGACAAGCAGGCGATTAACTCGTTCCAGGGTGCCAAAGCCTCTCTCTTCAAGGAACTCTTCCAAAAGGAGGGGTGGAAGACTCGTGTGATCCGCACTAACTATCGGTGTGAGCCGGAGATCGTTGATGCAGCAAATCAACTCATCTCAAACAACGATGGGAATGTCCCGATCCCTCAAGTGTCGGCTCCTGGTCGAAAGCGCGGAGTAGGGAGCGTTCATGTTCGGGTTGCCGATGATGAGGTGGATGGCGCCCTCACGGCTATCGAGGAGATCAAGCAGAACCAAGTCCTCGGGGAGTCCTACACGGACCATGCTGTCTTGTGTCGTACGAACAAGGAGCTGCATGCTTACGAAACGTCTTGCATTATCCGAGGGGTGCCCTACGCCCGCCGTGGGGCCGGCTCCTTCTTGGGCTCACCTGAGACCAAGGCGGTTCTAGGTTATGTCCAGCTTGTGACTGGCTCCGACTTCGATAAGATGCAGCAAGCGTTGGGGCAGACCATCAACAACCCCAACCGTTTCTTCTTGTCGGATCCGAAGAAGGCCCCTGAGGCTGTAGAGCAGGCTCTTTCTACCTACGCAAGGACGGTTGGGCAGACCATCAAGTCCATCAACCCCATCGAGGCCCTCCAAGACATCACGTTCGTCCGGTTGCTCGCTAGTTCTCTGGCTCGACTTACCCGAACCGGCAAAGGGTTCAAGTTTGAGGAGAAGATTCAAGACCTGGCGCTCGCTCTGGGTGAGATCAAGGCGAGGTCTAGTGACCCTGAGTATTCCACGAAGGCGTTGTTTGACGACATCTTGGGGTTGGAAGGCGTAACGATAGAAGGCGGTGTCTTCAGGGAACAGACCTTCCGAGCGAGCCTTCAAGCAAATCTGCGGAATGCTATCGGTGATGAAGAGCCTGTAGATGAGGACGAGGAGGAAGACGAGACCAAGGGTCTTGGGAATGTCGCGTTCCTTTACAAGTTGGCCCAAGCGGATCCAACGGACGAAGATGACGCCATCACGCCCCCTACGACCCCCCAAGGGTTCGCGGCCAAAATGGCCCGGTACACATCCAAGATGAGGGACCTTCGGACGGACGTGGACAAGTGGAACAAGGAGCAATCCGCTCTTCCCCCGGAGAAGCGTCAAAAACCCCCCGGCGTCTTTCTCGGGACGGTCCACTCCACAAAAGGCGCACAGTGGAAAACCACCTTCGTTCAGATGCCGAAGGGTAAGTTCCCCATGGAGTTCAAGCCAAAACCTGGTGAACCCCCGCCGGATCCGGTAAAGGAAGCGGAGCGCTGGGAGGATGAGCGGCGCTTGGCCTACGTGGCCTTGACCCGAGCAGCCAAGAATCTCCGGGTGATTTGCCCTAAGGAAGTTGGAGGTAAGGTGGCCGGAGTGAGTTCGTTCGTCATGGAGGCCGGCTTGGCTGTAGGTGAGAACGTACCCAAGCAAGAGGCAACCACTCCAGTACCTACGGAGCCAGAGCCCCCCCTCAAGGAAGCGTCATCGGATCCAAGCGTTCTGGAAGGGATGGATCTTTACGGGGAACACCCCTGGGAGACGTCCAATGCTTCGTGAGAAACAGGGTATGGCCGCTCAATTCACCGAGGTAACCCTCGAAGAGATGGCGAAGTTCATCCTGCGTAGCTGGCGAGCACTTCGCCCTAAGCAGGGAACTGAACGCCGTGAGGTCTACTATGACCTTGCGTTGAGCGAGAACGTCATCATCCGCATTTGGACCTCGATCGGAGCAGGCCGAGACACGGGAGCAGACGTTGGTTCCGATGCTATCCGCATTCAGCTCCTTGCTAGGAAGGGAGGCCGGTCTTGGCCTCTGACGAAGGGTAAGGCCCCCATCGTCAAACGTACCCAGGGTTGGAAGAACAATCTCCAAGACCGGGTCGAGGACTTCATTGAGCTGTACGAGGAGAAAGAAGCGGTCTTTGAGGCACAAGCAACCGGAGTCCCGGTTCGGTCCGAACCTACGCCAGAACGCGATCCAGAGCCCGAGCAACGAGATCGAGATCCAGAGCCAGAGCCAACACCCGAGCCTGAGCGAAGCGCCCCAGAGGCCAATGCCACCTTCACCAAGCTCAAATCCGGTGATTGGGGTCTTCGTATCCAAGGCGATGTGAAGCCTGGAGACAGGGTCTTGGCAAAACGCCAAAGTGGGCAGGCTCAAGTCCTGACGGTCGGGGAGATCGTCTGGAGGGGTCGAGACAACGCTACCGGATCATTCATCACGGTGTCGACGATCGGCCGGACTCGAACGGCAAGCGAGCCTTGTGCTTGTGGGGGTACAGGGGTACGGGCAGACGGGCAGCCTTGCTGCGGAGGCTGTCAAAAGTCGGCCGTCATTGAACCGGGGTACACGTACGACCGAACGGTGTAGTTCTAGCCGTGCCATCGGCGGAGCTACAAAAGGCTGAGATCCACTTCCAGGTCTTGGTTGATTCAACCGCCCCGGTCTTGGTTGAAAAGGCCATCTCTTTTGAGACCGGCGCCTCAAGGGTTCAGGTTGAAGAGCCTTCCAACTTCGCCTACGAGCACCACGGGGAAGAGTTTTCACCTCGCGAACCCGGAGCATTGACCCGCTTCTACGAGGATCTTCTGGAGGGATCGGCCTTCCCGCTTACGTTCGCAACGAAGTCGATCAAGGGGATCGACACCCTCATGGCGGTGGCTCTGTTCCTTCACCGGGACCTAGCGATTCACCCGTCTACCCCCGGTCTTGTCACGGTCGTGGATCTGATTCATCGGAAGGGACTCCCCTTCTTGGGTCACGTCGATGCCGATCTCGCCAGATTCCTACAAGGGATGATGGACTTCTTCCCCACCGGAGTCTCCAAACAAGAGATGGGGGAGCGCATTGCGTCGGCTACTCAGTGGATTCGGGAGTATGTGATCGACGGTAACCTGCCCAACGTGGGGCCGTTGATGACGAAGCCTAGGATCATTGAGGTGGGAACTAACGGGTTCGTTTTCGCCGAAGCAAAGAGACCTTCCTTGGATGCTTGGGGGGGCTTGTACCGTCAGGGGTTCTTGCGTGGTGTCCTCATTGGACCGGAGGATCGAGACTTCCGCCACGTGATCGCTTCTCGAAAGAGTGACAAGGTAGCCTTTGACCTCAACCAGGCGGCCTACCACCTCAACGAGCTAGAGCGTCTCTCTGGGGGTGAGGCAAACTGGAGGGTTGAGGGGCACTACCTGTTCGGACCCTCGGACGGGAGCCTGGTTCTCGTCGCACACATGTTGGGAGTCTTCCTGAGAGTCTAATCTTGTTGTCAGGGTTCCCTAGTGCATGGGGATGCTCGTGACAGTGGGCACAGACGGCTTCCGGGATTTTGTGAATCTACCGGACGGAAGGACCTTCACGCTCGGGTCCGTCTCCGTTTTGAAGTTCGTAACCAGCTTGGTTTCGAGCGGGGCCATCGCTCGCAAAGTTCTCGATGCTTTCCTCGCCAAAGGGGAGGCGAAACTCTCTGTGGATCTCACGGAGATGGAGGACCTTTTGCGCCCCAAAAGGTCCCGATGGGCGGTGCATGAGAATCGTCTTATCCCTGTGGTTTCACGACCCCTTCCCAGAGGCGCAAGCACGATGAACCCGTTCGAGTTCAAGTTGGCAGCATTGGAGACTTTGGTAGCAGGCATCACCAATGCTGCCTCGCCTACTCAAGTACGGGCCCTCCAGCAACTTGCTCACGGGTTGTCCGTAGATCCTATCGCCAAAGAAGGCGCAGTCGACGAGGATGCCAAGACTGAGCTTGAGCTGTACATGGACAACGAGGGTCGTCTCGTCTCTCAAAAGGAGGGCATCCTCAAGAACATCCTTCGCAAGATGAAGTCGGGGAAGTACGACCACAACCTTTCCCCCAAGCTCTGGATGTACTGGGTCGATGAAGGCGCCAAGATGTACGCCAAGGAGTTCGGAGGAGAGGCTAAGACGCTCTTCCCGAAGCCGCTCCGTGAGGCTCTCGCGAAGGACATCGCCGATCACGAGAAGGTTCTCATTGAAGAAGGTAACTACAGCCACATCAAGGTGGCCGACGAAGGTGAAATCATGGCAAGTGCGCCCTCAGCTGTTCTCTCTTTCAAGGCAGCCGGGGCTGAAAGCAAAGAGAGCGAGGAGAAGGAATCCCGCTTCGAGGAGGGTAAGCCGGCCGACCCCACCGAGAACATGTCCAAAGAGGACGCGGATGAGTGGAAGAAGCAGAACGACAAGAACAAGGACAAGTTCAAGTCGGCTGCCGGCGAACCAGAGATGGAAGTTCCCATGCCTGGTGGGCTCGATCCCGCCCCCAAGTTCGGGGACGCGATGGTCCTCGAAGGTTTGGATGAAATCATGGCAGCCGCTCGTAAGGCGCAAGCCGCCTACACGAGCGGGAAGACGGGCAAGGTCTTCTTCAGCCTCCTTGGGGTTTTGAATGGCCTTGGTCGAGTTGGGACCGCCTTTGACCTCCCGGACATCGGCTATCTCATTCGGGTCCGTAAGGCCTTCCTGACGCTGTCTAGCGGGCGCCCCACAACCAACTTCTCGGCAAGCGAAGAAGCAAAGGTGGAAGAAGACACCTTCAAGACAGCCACGCTCAACGAGGCCCTCGCTACGTCCGTGTTGACGAAGGTTGAGGCTGCTCTTCAGGCCGTCGAGACCAGCCCTCGAACGAACACCAAGGTTGCCACGATGGACCTTCACATCATCTCCAGCAAGCTCGCTGAGATGCTTCAGTTGAAGGCCCTGACCGACGATGACCTTCAACCTCAGCTCTTGGATCTGGCCTCCAAGGCCGAGAAGATTCAAGCCCACTTCGGGGCCGCAAAGCAGAGTCTCATTCAAGACGGGAAAGGGAGCACGTAAGTCATGGGATCTCCTCGCGAAAACGACACTTACATCTACCGCATGGGAACGGCTCCCAACACACGTGTAGCTGTCAGTCAAAAGACCAAGATTTACGGGTACATGACTGGCAAACAGAAGTTTCAGCAGATCGGCGTCGTGTCGGAGTTCGGGTTTGATGAATCCCGAACGATCGATCCGGTCCGTGGTGTTGGCTTCGGTGACCAGGTTGCCGAACTGGTGCCGGGTGTGACCGAGCCGATGACCCTCACCTTGAACAGGACGCTCCTGTACACGGTGAACATTATGCAGGTGCTCGGCTACAAGGGTGGCGTGGAGGGCCTCGTCCGCTCCCTCAAGCATCACCGCTGGCCGTTCGATCTCAAGCAAGAGCTTGTCTTCTCCGAGATCAGCAGCCGGGATGACATCGCCGGTGTTCCGATCTCGCCCAAGCAGGCGGTTCAACAACCCACGGCCGTCGCCAACCTCGCCACGAACGCGATCAAGGCTCTGTTCACGTTCTACGAGGGGTGCTGGCTCAACAGCTACAGCGCCTCGTTCACGTCGGATGCGGCCATGGTAGCGGAGAACAGCTCTGTCACGGTCACCGACGTCATCGACGGGTTCTCCAACTACGGGGAGTGGATCGACTCTGGCCTTGCGCCGATCGGAGCCAACGGCTCCGCAGGTGCCGGCTACTCGCTCCGCTTCTCCGGTGGAACCTCTCCGAACCAGACTGCTGGAGCCCTTTGACATGGGGCGTAATCCAGCAACATAGAAACGAGACTGGACAAGCGGCCACGGATGTAAATGTAGATAAATCAGATTGGATCCAAATTGTCTCCCCCTCCCGAATCCAAGATGAAGATGTATACCGCCTCCCAAACCGCTCCGTCCTTCTCCTCACCCCAAACCAAGGTGCGAGAGAATGGCAACCCTTTCAGCGAAGAAGATCACAGAGGCGCTCAAGAAGGCTCAGAACGTTGGCAGGTCTGAGGAGCCACTCACCATCAGTGGGTGCTCCATAGTCCTCCAAAGCCTTCGTCCAGATGAGTACGAGACGATACACGCGGAGATCGATGAGGTCCCCGAGGGCGTAGGTTACCTCAACGCTTTCAAGCGGGAGCACCTATGCCGTGCCGTCTGCGAGTTCAACGAAGTCGATCTCCGTCAGGTCGATTTCGTTGAAGTGGACGTTGAGGATGTAGACGAGAAGACCAAGAAGCTTGTCGTTAAGACAGTGAAGGTTGAGAGACACGCCTTTGTGCGTGATTATGTCCTTGGGTCTTGGGGTCGTGAGGCTATAGACGTAGCCTTCCGCAAGTTCAACGACGTCATCGCCAAGGCTGAAAAGGAGGCTGGGGAAGGGGTCAAGTTTACGGTCCCTGATGAAACCCCCGAGGAGAAGTACCGCCGCCTCCTTTCGGAAGCCAAGGAGCTTGAGGGGCATGTCCCTGTTGAAATCTCGGTAAAGATCCGAGAAGACTTGGGATACATCACCCAGACCTCTAAGGTAGAGTTGGAGGCTGCCAACGAGAAGCTCTCCAAGATTGCGGAGCCCGAGCCTCCCGCAGGAACCGCCGTCCCTGAGGCGGCTCCAGAACCGACCTCTGATGCGGCAGCCACGGCCCCAACCCCAAGGGCTCGACCTGCTCAAAGGCCTGTTGAGGCGGCTCCCAGGGTCGCTAAACCGCTACCTCAGGAGGACCAGCCGACTCCTGATGAGATCATGCAGGCAAGGCAACCCCTCAACCAGCGTCAGGTCGAGGTCCCCGTGCCTACCCCATCCCCGGCGATGCAGGCCAATCCAGTGCTTCCAGCCAACCAAGCCGTGTTGAAGAAGTCGGCTCAGATCGCTGCGATGGAGGGGGAGTCCTTCGAGCCAACCTCACCCATCCAAGGAGGGACGCAACTTCCACCAGCCGTCCAGGGGGGGACGCAGATCGTCGCCGCTACGCCCGGTATGGAACGGACCCCGATGGAGCTTTCAAGGCCCATCGAAAGGGTCAACCCTACCGAGGCGGAGAGGATCTTCGAGCAGCCGCCCGTGGCTGGTATAAACGCGAGGTTTCGTAGGCCCCAGCAGTTCTAGGAGGCGTGAGTGTCTTCTAGGGATCTCAACGACGCCATCAACCGAGTGGTTGAGGGGGAAGAAGAAGCCCTTTCTGGTCTTGATGAGGGGGGTATTCGGATTGATGCCCCTAAGGACCCGGAGGTCAACCCCGAGGTCTATCGAGATGTCGAGCGTCTCCTATTCAAGGGCTTCCTGACTCTACCAGGTGAGATCAACGACGTTCCGTTTGTCTTCAAATCGTTGAACCACAACGAGTTTGACAACCTCCAGTGGGTAACGGGGGGTATGGAAAGTCGAGATCGGCGATCTCTTGAGAGGTACTACAGCACCTTCCTTGCCCACGGCGTTTTTATGATTGATGGGCAAAACATCTTGCTTGAGCAGGCCAAGTGGATCCCGAAGCTTGTGGAGACCTTCGAGGCACTCCCCATGTCAGCCAAGTCCAAGATCATCCGTTACTTGAGTCAGGTGAACCGCAAGGCGACGAACGCAATCACTTTGACGGAGGCTTACCAAATGGAGGTCTCCTCGCGATTCCGATGGGCTCAGCTCAAGGGGCTCGATCTCATGTCCTCTGGTTGTACAGGAGTCCAAGGGACGGAGTCGTTGGGGATGAACTTCGCCCAGCTCGTTTGGAGAGCACTCAACAGCTACGAGGATACCCGAGACCAAGCGGAACGAGAGTGGGACTACGCCAAGTTTATCGGCGGATGCTTCGTTGGAGGGAAGGAGATCAGGAAGGTCCACAATCAGGACCAAGAACGACGAAAGAAGGAGAAAGAGAACCGTCTTGAGCGAAAAGACAAAATCCTCCGTCAAATTCTTCTCGGTGAAGATCCTGAAGATGAGAAGAAGGGCCGGACCGTAAAGATCGTAGCTCGAACCGTCGAGGAGCTGGCTTCTCAATTGGAGCGGGATCTTCGTGGAGAGAAGGACTGGCACGACGAGGTTGTCACTCGGGAAGAGGCTCGTATCCGAGCTACGATTCAAGAACGTCAACAGAAAATCCATCAGGTCTCTAAAGACCGTGAACGAGACCCCATGCGATCTGCCACCACGGAGCTGGCGGGTCTCTCCCGTGAGGAGGTTCAACAGCGCATTCTTCGACGTAGGCAACTTGAAGCGCAGGGAGTTGCAGGCAAGATGGTCTACCCGGAGATGATGGAGCCGAGGATGGAGGCCTTCCTTCAGAAATACATGGATTCCGATGACACTTATCAGTCGTCTCCAGGTGTGAAGTCCAACGTTGGGACCACTGACCGGGACACCTCGGATATCCACCCTCTCCCCCCTTCGCGACCTCGAACCACCCCCTTTCGGAGATGACAGATGGCTTCGAGTGAAGACGTAAGGGTTGCCTTCAATATCGATATGGAGACTCGCAATCTCCATAAGGCTCTTAGGGGTTTTGACCAAAGCGTTCGGAAGTCCTCGCAGCAAGTCGGGGCTCTTGGGAAGGCCCTCAGCGGGGGTCACACCAAGCAGTTTGCGGAGGCGGAGAAGGCGGTCAATCACTTCCGAGCAGAGGTCGTCCGAAGCGAACGGGAGATCCTGAAGAACCGAGAGGACCTGGCCGCCGCCTCCACGGAGGTGCAGCGGGAATCGATCCAAGAACAGATCAAAGAATTCGAGGCGTTGAAACTAGCGTCTATCAAGAACGCTCAAGAGGCTTCGGATGAGATTGGTGAGATCCTCAACAAGAAGATAGACCTCACGGCGTTCAAGAAGTCCATCGGGGAAGACCTCAAGGGGGGTCTGGAAGAGGGCTTCGCCTCGTTCAAAGCGAAGGACATCTCTGGTCTTCTCAAGGGTGGAGGCAAGCTCGGCTCCGGCATCCTGAAGGCTATCGGTGGGTATGGTGGTGCTGGAGCTGCCAAAGGTGGAGCGGCCCTTCAAAAGAAGGGTGGTGAGATGGGCGGGATGGGTGGCAAGGGCATGGAGATGCTGGGCAGCATCCTGGGGAAAATGGCTCCCCTAATTGGCACGTTGGCCAAGATGGGCCCTCTCCTGTCTGCGGCGTCCGGCATATTTGCTGGCATTGTCAAGATGATGATCGACGTGGAGTCAACCGCAAAGCAACTTAACAAGGAGTTGATGCAAGGTGGTGCTCTCGCGGATGGCTTTGCGGACAGCATGTCGGTCATGGGTGCCAATTTCAATAAGCCGGTTGCCGCCGCTGGTATTTTGTCGGACCAGTTGCAAACGATCAAAGACCAAATCAGTGGGACTTTGGATTCTGCGGAGGGTCTTGCTGCTATAAAGATGCACTTTGATATGGGAACGACGGCCAAGGACCACTACGCCGTCATTGATGCCATGAAGAAAGAAGGGATGACGACCCACACCCTTCGTAAATCGCAAGAAGAAGCCAAGAATGAATCTGAGGCCGCAGCAGCGGCCGGGCAGAAGTCTCTTGCGACTCTCTCTCAGGGGATGACCAAATACACCGGCCTTACAAGTTTGGCTGTAGCTTATTCTAGGCAGTTTGGCGTATCGCTCGATGAAATCGGCTCCCTCCAAGGGGAGTTGATGTCCGAGTTGAAAATGGGCGCCACGGGCATGGCTATGGAGTACTCTCGTATGACGACAGCCGCCGTTGAGTCGGGGATCGGTGTCGGTAAATTCTTCAACATCATCCGAGGGGTGTCTACGGATCTGTCTCTCTACGGGATGCGGTTGAAAGACGTGACGAAGACCTTGGCTCTCATGGGTAAGACGATGAGCCCGAGAACAGCGGCTAAATTCATGCAGACGCTCACTCAAGGCTTCAAGGGGAAGAGCATGCAGGACCGACTCAAGACCTCTCTGATTGGAGGGGGTGGGGTCACAAAAGCAGCCCAAGAAGACGTCACGGATAAGATGGATGATCTCCTTCGAGAGGTCATGAGCAAGAAAGGTCTGAAGACTAAAGACGAGGCGAAGAAGGCTATCGAATCGGGTGAGGTTGGGGGGGCGGAGCGAGAAGCGTTAATGCGTCTTACCCAACGTCAGAAGTCGCTCGATCGTGGGGGTCCTCTCGGAACGGCCTCTGCGATGGCGGATATGGGTCCAGCCGGCGTCGCCGATGCGATGAAAGCTACCATGCTCAGATTTGGTGGAGGTAAGACCCTCAAAGACATGTCGGATCTAGGGGTCACCGCCAACGAACAAGCGACGGGTTACTCCCAAGAGGAGCAACTCCAGACCATGGCGTTCTTCGATAGCATCGAAGACCAGAAGAAGAAGCTCAAGAAGCTGTTTGAGAAGGCGGGGAAAAAGAACGAAGTGCTCAGCAAGGATGAGCGGGAGAAGATGGAGCAGGTGCAAGCTGCTGGGATGCACAGCGCGGAGGATGTGGACAAGGCCAGTACAAACAAGATTTACAAGAGCTTGGACAAGTCGGCTGAGGACCAGGCTAAAGAAGCCGCGGAGCAAATGAAGGCTGCACACGAGTCTGGAAAGCTCGCTCAGTCGGCCCTCGACAAGATGGACATCGTGATCGACGCCCTCTTCAACTGGCTCTACAAGGTCCTGGTCTCGCTGTGGGACGGGCTCGAAGGCATCCTTAGCTCTAAGTTGTTTGGGGGTGACAACGAAGCTAGACAGATGGCCAAGCTGGAGATCCAGACAGCTAAGACTCGAAATAACGACTTGATCGACGCTGTAAACAAGTCGGGAGGTGACCGTCAAAAGGTCAAGGGTAATATCCTTGAGAGTCCAGGTTGGAAGAAGATCGTTGGTGTTATCGAGATGGACGCCAAGACGAACGAGGAGAAGAAGCAACAAGACGCTGTCTTTCAATCGCTACAATCCAATCTGACACGAGACCAGCTCAAAGAAGCCGCCCGGTCGGCGGGTACATTGGGCAAGATCACCGAGATTACTTCGGTTACTCCCGAAGAAGCCGCCAAGATCGCCGCAGAGGTCAAACTGGAACGTGGTGCCTTTTCCCATGAGAGCAAGGAGGGGTTCAAAGCTGTAGCAGGAGCAGGCAGCCTTGAAATTCAAAGGAAAACCAAGGAGTTACAAGATAAGAAAGAAGAGGCCTACTTCAAAGACCTACGCGCAAGCATGGGGGATGAGGATTACAAGAAGACGATGGTTAAGTCCGGTTGGGCCGCTCAGGATGAGCAACTAATCAAGATGCAGGCGGCTGCGGCTGGTCAAAAAGTAGGCGGAGCCGCCCCCACTCCAGGTGCTCCCGCTCCATCCGCAGCCCCGGCACCTGGTACTCCTGGCACCCCAGGAGCGGCTCCTATGCCCGTGGCTGTCGTTGGACCGGCTCCTGCTCCAGTAGCTCCGGCTGCTGGACCAACTGCTGCTGGGCCAACCGCCCCAGCAAAAACCGAGGACAAGGTTGTTGCCGAAACTATCGCGGATGGCGGTATTGAGGTCGTCAAGAGCCTTCAAGACCTCTGGAACGCGATGCGGGTCAAGGGGATCAAGATCGACAAGACGATGACCATCGAGAATCACTTCAAGAAAGCGATTGAAGAAGGGTCTCTGGCTGCCATCCGCAAAGGCCTCTTCGAGTACGCTATGTACTCGACATCGGATCCCAAGAAGCTTCTAGACCAGATTGAAAAGAGTGGGCCTAGTGAAGTCAAGGCGATGGGTAAGGCGTGGTCTGACGATCCTATCCGGAAGAATGCAACCGGGGGTATCGTCACCTCTGTCAGTGGCGGCATCGCCAACATCAAACAGTTACCTCCCGGTGAAGGTCTTGCCTCGATCGGACCTGGTGAGAAGATCACTCCCGCTGGAGCTGGTGGCGGTGGGGGTGGCAGCATCAACCTCACCGTGAATGGCATCGGAGGACAGGACCTCGCCAACTTCCTCAAGGTCAAGATTGCGGAGGGGATCTACGAATACAAGCGAAGAGAGAAGTTGACCTAAATGCCATACATTAGGTCGGCGAACCCATCGCAGTTTGAACCCCTCTCGGCTCCGGGAGAGGCCATCTACCGGCATGGAGCTGAGAAGCGGGACGGGTTCATCCCTCTCGCCTTTCAAGTAACAAGTCCGAACGAGGAGTTCAGGGCGATGCTACCTCACGCCCTCATCACGCATGTAAACCCGCAGAGCTTTGCCGAAACCTTCAACAAGAAGATCGAACGCATCCAGACGCGTGGGGGGTTCGTTGAGCAGCACTGGGGAGATGACCTCGGTGAAATCTCGGTCGAACAGTCGACTGGCGCCTTCATTAACTTGGCCACAGGGCTCTCTTCGGTTCTTCGACAACGGACCATTGCGTGGGATCGGTACAGAGACCTCTACGACTTGTACCGAAACAATGGGAGCGTTTACGACCCCTTCGGTGCGATTGTCCTCCAAGGTCAAATCATGATCATGTACGACCGTGGCACCTACCTCGGTCACTTCCGATCATTCTCCGTGGAAGAGACGGACGAAGCTCCGTTCGTTTTCAAGCTTTCATGGGTCTTCAAGGTCGTCAAAATGATCTACCAGATCCCGGTCAACGCGGATCGTTACAAGGTTAGATCCGCAGGGTTCCAGTCTCAGAACCAGCTCAAGACGCTTAAGATCCCTGAGCAGGCGAGTGCCACTCCGGGTCAAACCCAAGCGCAAAAAGCGGAAGCCCAAGCGCAAAAAGCGGAAGCCATTGAGGCTAACTTGCAGTTGGAGAATCAGGCCAAATCTCAAGAGTTCTTGGCTCAGCATGCGAAAGCAGAGGCGGCCAACGCAGGTCAGCCTGTTGTGAGCCCACCTGATAGGGATGTCGAGATCCACGATCTCTTCACCAAGAAACCTCTACCCACAAGGAAGAGGTGACCCATGGCAGAGGAGAGAGAGACCAGTTTTCTCAAAGGAGCTGTAGGTACGATCGTCGAGAAGGTCGATGCCTTCACTACGACAGGTCAACCGCCTCGGACAGTGAATAGCGGAGCCGTTACTCCTAGGTCGAACCCTAACGCTGCCTTTGCGCCTCGCCCTGCGGAGTCAAGGAACAATCGAGTCCTGGAGCAGGTCGAATCCGCTGCGGATTACTACGGGCCGGACATCTACGCTCAACTTCACTTCTACTCGAACTTCTCTCACATTGATGACGCGATCAGTCAAGATTTCATCCCTGTCACGCAAGTCAAACCAAACCCCAAGCTCTTTGCGGTAGGGCTCATCCCTCCAGCGTCGAACATCACGGGCCGTCTTCTTGATCGTTCGGGATCCGTGGGTGCGGTTGTTGGTGCCCCTGAGGACATTGACCTTAGAGGAGCTGGGGGTGGGGCCACAGCAACAGGGGGTCCTGGTCGCATTCCAAACGAAGATGGGACGTTTGGTAATGCAAGTCAAAGGCCTGGGCCCAATCTACCCGACGTATTCTGGAACGATTATGTTGGTATGTGCAATAGACTCAAAGTCAGCCCCTACGCCATGGCGGGGGTCATTGACGGTGAGAGTGGGTTTGACCCTCATGCTCAAAACATACAAAAGGGGAAGGTTATCGCACAGGGGTTGAACCAATTTGTGCGTTCCACAGCCGTGGGTACGGTGAAAAACGGAAAAGTGCAGGGCGGGTATATGACGCCTGAGCAGTGGACGACCTACCAGGACTTGTCAGCTCAGGAACAACTCCCGTTCGTTGAGAGGTTCATGCGAGGTCAGAACGTTGCGGGTAAGAACGCGCTACAAATCTACGCTAGGAACTTCGGTAATCATAGCAACCCAGACGGCTCGATGTACGCAGGCAAAGCTCGCCAAGCGGCTTGGCTTGCAGACCACCCTGGGGACAAATTTAATGACCCAGAGGGTCAACAAAGGGCAATCGATCTAAACGCCAGCCTAGCTGGAGGTAAGGGTTACGTAGAAATTAACGACTTAGAGAAGTATGTTCGAGGTAAACCCTCCGCTGCTATCCGATCGAAGATTGATGCTGCGGTTGCGCGTGCAGGAGGTGGAGTCCCAGCCCCCAAGAAAGTCATCTCACCTTCCGAAAATGCCAACGGGGAGTGGCAGACTAAGGGAAGCGCCAACGCTTCCAAGTCGAAGCAAGAGGAGTCGAAGACCTTCGATAATGGCCTTCGTGACAAGCAGGTAGCGTTGGGTGAGAAGTTCCTGACGGGTCAGCAGGCGGAGATCAACGCCACGATCGAAGCCATCAACACGATGAAGAACACTCCGCCCTTGCGGATGCTCGTCAATCCCTCCAGTTTCAAAGTCAGTAGCGAGAAAATCATCGCCGATGGGAACTGGACTAGGAACGGACCTATCATCGAACATTGGGGGGATGGGCAGGACAAGCTCGAAGCCTCCGGTCGTGTGGCGGGATTCTTTGCGATAGACGCCAACAACCCTCGTGATGATGCGGAAGGAGAAGGGCCTGGGCTCACCCGTGTCGCTCGTAACTTCTCAGCGGCGTACCACAACTTCTTGTCCTTGTGGCTCCTCTACCGAAACAACGCCAGCATCATCACGGAAGGTGATACTCGTCCACGATTTGATGGAACAGAGTGGAATCGAATCTCCATGGTGGGTTCGATCTACATTTACTACGACAACACTATGTACATCGGGTCGTTCGACAACTTCAACATCACGGAGTCCGATGACAAACCGTACTCGTTGGAGTACAGCTTCACATTCACCGTGAGAGCCACATTCCTCCTCGACCGACCCGACACCCAAAGCCAGGTATCCAAAACAGATCAGCAGCAGGCCGAGCAAAGATTCATCCAATCCGCAAATCCGACTCGCTCAGATTCGACTTCTACAGGGGGCGGTCCCGTTGCCCTACCGCCAGGGGCTCAAGCAGAACTGGATGCCGTAGTGGCAGGGAATGCCATTCCTGCTCTTGGGAATCCAGAACGGAACGCTGTAGCGGAAGGGAATGCTCTTCCCACCCTTGGAGGGGGTTGATCGATGGCTCGTGGACCGTTTCAAGGAACCTTTCAACCGAACTTCCGACCGACGGTTGTTACGGCTCCTGATGCTATCGTCTACCTCAACGGCGAGCAGGATGTCATTGGCTGCCCTAGTTGCAAGCGCAAGTTCGACTTCTCCAAATACATCACTCAAATTCAAGTGGACTTGAGTGTCGATAGCGTGCCTGGCTCGGCTAACGTCACCATGTCGGTCCCTCGGCATGAAATCGAAGACTTCTACTTCGACGGGGTACCCATGATCTCCCCGATGATGGAGATCGAGATTTTCGCCAAGGGGTACTACCTCCTCGAAGGCATCCCTCAGTACTACCCGATCTTCTGGGGTATTGTCACCGAGGTGAGTGACAGCTACTCGGCTGGGGAGCACACGGTAACTATCAACTGCGCAGACATCCTCAAGTGGTGGGAAATCTGCCGGATGAACATCAACCCGGCATTTACAGCCCCGGCCGGGCAATCGGGTCGTAGCATTTTCGGTAACGTGCTCTTCGGTACGAACCCTTACGACACTATCATGACCCTGGCGCAGATGGCGTTTGGTGATGTGATCCTAGGGACTGGCTCGCTCATCACGCTACGAAAAGAGACCGAACAAACCAAGACGTTTACTGCCGTCTTGGGGGATGTCATGCAGTACTGGTCGAGCCGGTTCTCTCGAATTAGGTCCAGTTTGCTTCTTTATGGGGTGAATGGGATTGCTGTCCGAGGAGACTCGCTTGCGCAAGCGTATGACAAGGGTAAGTTTACCCAAAGTAACCCACACGTCGCCTCAACAGCGGTCAGAAATGCGAACGGGGGCTCCAATGCCTCGCAGCTCATATTTGATCCTACCGATCCTGGTGTAACCGCTTTCAAGACTCAGTTCAGTCAAGCGGGTCAGGTTAATTTCTGGCAGGCCGAGTACCAAACCAAGCTAGAGATCGCCAACACCTGTAAAGAAGCTCTTGGGTTCGAGTTCTTTATGGACGTTACGGGGGACATCGTCTTCAAGCCCCCCTTCTACAATTTGGACATCATCGCCAACAAGCCCGTGTCCTGGATCCAAGACATCGACATCATCGACTGGAACTTCTCAGATTCGGAAGCTGAGGTTGTCACACAGATGACAATGCAAGGCAATTTCGGAGGTAACATCGACTATGGACTTGGGGAAGAGTCGACCCCGACGTCATCCGTAACTGATTACCACCTGCTTCGGAAGTACGGGTGGCGTCCCCATTCGTACAACAGCGAGTGGATGTCGGATCCAACGATGATGTACTACCACGGGATGGACATCATGGACCGCTTGAATTCCAGGCGACACCAAGCAACCATCAATATCCCGTTGCGCCCTGAATTACGTCTCGGGTTCCCAGTCTATGTTGCCCCCAAGGACCAAGTTTGGTACTTGAAAGGAATCAGCCACAACATCTCCTTTGGGGGTCGAGCGACAACCACCTTGTCTTTGACGGCCCGACGCCAGAAGTTCATTGGCATCAAAGGGATGGCTACCCTCAAGACGACCGGCGATTTGTCTGATAGGGCCTTTCAAGTTGCGAAGGCTAAGTTTGACAAACTCGCAGCCTCAGGGAAGGCCAAAGGGTCCCCACCGAAACCCCCACCTGCGAAGAAGGATAACGTCAATCCGGGTCCCCCCACTATCAAAGGGCTTGCACAAAAGGCGTTCACTCTTGAAATGGGGGATGCCGCAACCGTTCCTCCAATCAATGTGAACCCAGAGGATAGGAAGACTACAGAGCCTTACGAGCCGCTCATCCTAAGGCACCCTAAGAACGGTAAGATCGTTGGGTACCCTAACGTCGTGATGGTCTACGCCCGCCCTATGGACCAAGCTACGTTTGATAAGGCCAACGACGGACAGAAGGAGCCAGGGACTAACAAATTCGTCAAGGTGAAGGAAGCGCCTAAGGTCAACAAGACTCAACAGGAGGCTAAAGTAAAGGAGGGCCTTGCAAGAGCAGATGAGAAGCTCGTCGCTCACCAGAAGAAGCACAGTGAGAACCGTTACCAATACGGGATCAACTCAGCTGGCGTCTATGTGTACGCCCACGATGTGTCAGGGGACATCACTCAGTTCGCCCTCATTCCAAGTTCAAACATCACCGCCACGGGCATAGAAAAAAGCCCGATCCCTAACGGTAATGCGATGGTTCGCCCCGTGTCTGATGCAAGGGGGTTCGAGGTGGTCGGCCACTTCCGGTATGGTCGTGGGGTTGCCCTTCGTGACGGCTCTCTTGTTCTCAACGAGGGTGAGCCAGGTAAGGCGAACAAGAGGTTGAAGGGTGGGGAGGGGGTCGACCTTCAAACGGCGTTGAGTGGCAACCTGTTCGCGATGCTCAACGCTCAGTCGCAAGGTCTGACCTCCATCACCTCAGCTTACGCTAACCCCGCAGATGCTCTAGCGAGGATGCTCCCAGAGGATTATCAAACAGCGGCGGTCTTGACCCCTGGCGGTACTGTCGGGGACAGGCCGGCTCAATTCTCGGCTACGGAAGAGAAGTTCATCGACGTAGTTCCTTTGGGTTCCCCTGGTTACAAGGGTAATGCAGCCAGTGTGGAAGCGAGCCAGTTCTCAAGAGCGTTGACTCTTACGGAGATGTCCATCCGGTCTGCGGATGCCCCTGGAGATCCCGACTGCGACTGTCAGATCGGGAGAGCAGACCTAGCCTTTATCAATGTGGGGTATCAGTTTCGCAACATCATCAGTGCGGCAAGTCCGGACACGAGTGAGCTGTTCGGCCAAGACGTCCACGGGGAGACAGGGGAGACTCCAAACTTCAACAAACCCCAAGATCCAGCCCTCAAGTTCGCGAACATCAAGGACAGGGTGGATGAGTTCCTTTGGAACCTCTACAAGACGCTCGATGATGTCCACCAACCGTACGAGAAGTCGTTGCGTGGGGATGCGACAGGTCAGGATTCGGGTCTCCAAAAACCTCTACCGGACCTCTTTACGGGTCGAGAGGGAGACTCCGGCCAATCTGACTTTGCCCCTCCGTACGGATCGATGAACCGTTCGGGCCTTGGGGACCCGATTGCAACAGCTCAACAGGGAAGCTCGGCCGCGTCGGATCTCAAAAAAGCCTTTTCCAGTTTCGGCGATAACATAAAGAAGAACGCGAAGAAGGCCGGGTTGGCACAGGAGATCACCAACCTCGCGGGTCTAATTGATCGACTCAACAAGCGTCTCACCGCTGTTGAGAGGGAGAACACCCTTCTTTTGAAGGGCCGCTCCACCTTTGGCAGCTCCAGCAACACGCCGGGTAACACCACCATCGGAAACACCGACTCGGCGGAAAGCCTTAGGAAACAGATCGCTCAAGCGCAACAAGACCTCGCCCATAAGCAGGCAGAGATGGCGCAGTTAGGTTAACCATGGGCTTCCCTAAGCAACCCGTCGGTAAGATCCCAGGAAAGGAGTTCATCAGCGGGGATAATGCTCCGTTCTCCGGTACAAAGATCGCCCTCATCACGCGAGTGGATGAGATCAACATGAAGGCGGATCTTCGGATGGTCACCGGATCGGAGGAGCGGTTCGAGGTAGACCTCACCCAAGCCATGTGCGGTCCCCGCAGCTTCTTGGGCGGGATCCCGGAGGTCAATTCTCTTGTCATCGTCGCATACCGACGCCGTCAAAAGCAGCTCTACGATGCTGTGATCGTCGGCTACATCCCCACTGGGAACAAGCTTGGGCTTCGGTTTGATCCTCATTCTCCCGTAGACCCAGGTGCGGTTACGGCCGAGGAGTCAGCGGATATCGACAAACTCTACGGGAAGACCATCCGATTCAAGCGGATGATGGGTCGTCCCGGCGACATCATGGGGATGAGTTCGTCTGGATCGGAGATGCACCTCTCCTCCGACGTCAAGTTTTGCAACCAAGCAGGAGACCTCATTGAGCTTCGAGCGGTTGATCGGACGCTGATCTCCCAAGCGATTCATCGAGTCGAGTCCGACTCGGCCTGCTACTTGTTTTCTGGGGCCGCCCGACGAGGGGAGATGAATCTTCCGCTCGACATCTTCCAAAAGGAAAAGGACGGGACCTTCGGTAAAACTGTCCGAACGGTCGAGCAACGCTACTTTGGACGGGATGAGCTTGCTGACGCAGGGATCCCACCCAACACGTACTTGAACACAGAGACCGGCAAGGTCCTCGATCGCATCAACGACAACGAGGAGTTCCCACCTCTCACGTACTCCAACGGAAGACAGGTCTACTATCCCTCTGGTAATGCAGCCACCAACTTTGAGGATGCCCTCACGGGTGGTTCGGGACGTGCTTTCACGGAACGCCGTTTGGAGATCCGGCACGATACGGATCTCCGTCAAGAGGTACTGGAGGAGATCGACGGCTTCTCGATGGACCGCCCCAAGGTTTACATCGAGCAGGTCTTTGGGACGGTCATCGGTAACGACTCCTTCTCAACCCTTGGTCAACGTCAGTACGGGCGTATCCTCAAGCCGGTTCTCTTCGAGGACTTCGATCAGATAGGGAACCCAAGCGGGTTCCGAATGGACGAGGCCGCTCGTCCCCCTAGTGTTGGCGTGGATGAGGCCCTCAACATGGCTGCGGCTTACCTCTTCCAGATGAACCCCCCCAGGAGTGCGTCAAAGAGCAAATTTGCGGTAGCCGTAAGCAAGCAGGGTAAGCTCTTCGTCAACATCCCAGGTTCTAGCGTCGAGAACTACCCTACGAAGAACGTCTCGGCTGAGATCAACCTGGAGGGCGGCCTCAAGGCTCGCATCGGAGCGGCCACTCCCGACAAACTATCCATCCACCTGACATGTGAAGGCGGCATCTTCCTAGATTGCGGATCGAGTTCAACAGGTCAGGCGATCAAGACCCACTTCCGAAGCTCGGTTCAAAACAGCTACCACGGGGTCATGGATGAGGATGACATCGCCCGCAGTGCGAGCATCACGGGCAACGATGAGACGACGATCTCTGGAAACGACACTCAGACCGTCAACGGTGCTTACACCAAGAAGGTTTCAGGGGGTTATTCTCTTCAAGCCAGCAAGGTCAACATCAACGCCCTCAACGGGTATGCGCTCACCGCTGGGGAGCTGAGCAACTTCATCTCAGGGAAGACTCAGAACACCTTTGCCCTCCAGTACATGGAGACGATTGCACTAGGGGGTAAGATCAGCACCACGCTGGCCGGGGCTCATCTCACGACCCTTCTTGCCGGGGCGATGACGTACACCGTTGCGGCAGGGGCCGTGGCTTGGAACTGCGCTGCGGGTGCCTACTCCATCACGGTTGGAGCCGGAGCCATCTCGATTTCAACAGGAGCCGGAGCCATCTCGATGACCACGGCAGCCGGAGCTATCTCGATGGCTGCCGCCGCTGGAGCCATTGCCATCACAGCAGGCCTTGCAGTAAACATCACGGCCGCCATCGCGATCTCGTTGACGTCCATTCAAGTCCTCTTGGGGGGACCCCCCGCAGTCCTCGGTGTTTGCCGTGGTTTGCCGATGCACCCCCCTGGTTCGCCGAGTTTGGATTGGATAACGTCTCTTCCATTGCAAGGGTGCGCCGTGATAAGAAGTATTTGAATATCAAACACTTAGAGTGTGATTGGCAATCGTTCAAGGGATGTGTTAGCAATCAGAGTCATGCCCCCCTCTCCTGTCCGTCCTGAAGAGACCTACGAAGCGTTCCACACCCGAGAAACTTTCACTTCAGTTGCTCAACGCTTCGGCATCGTCCGGCTAACCCTCCGACGTTGGTGGATCGCCAAGTTTGGAGCCACTGCCTACGAGCAACGGACGAAGGCAATTCAACAGACTCCAGAGGAGAAGAAGGAACAGCTGAGGGTGTATCGGGAGGCCAACAAGGAGCGGATTAGAGTCCAAAAGAAGGCTTGGCATGAGGCGAATGCTGAGAAGACTCACATCGCTAAACAGGCTCACCGAGAAGCTAATCGCGAAGAGTACAAGGAGTACAACAACAAGTATTACGCTGATAACGCTGAAAAACTTAGAGAGGTTGCCAGGCAGTATCGTCTTGAAAACGGAGACCAGGTTCGTCGCAAAGAACGGGAGTATTATCAGAACTACCCAGGGAAGCTGCTCCTAAAGTGTGCTCGTCAGAGAGCCCGTCGATTCGGGTTACCTTTCACGATCACCCTTGAGGACATTGTGAAGATCATCCCTTTGGATGGGCAGTGTCCCATCACCAAAGAACCTTTTGAACGAGGTGTAGGTAAGGTAGGTCAACGCTCGATGACTCTCGACCGCATCAACCCGACCCTCGGGTACGTCCCAGGTAATATCGCGGTCATCAGTCACCTGGCGAACACGATGAAGCAGAACTGTATGGATGCCGGAGCGTTCCGTCGTCTCGCTGACTACTTGGAGTCTGCGGCTCCAGTTCCCCAAAGTACGACCTGAAATGCCCCTCACACCTGTCAATCTTATGGCCCCAGTGTCCGTGGCCCCCGTACCCTTGATGTCGGCCGCGATTTCCACAGGTCTCCCTCTCCAGGGATGCGCTGTCATCCGAAGTATTTGAATTATGCCGCTTACGATTCCAGGTGCAACAGCGATTCTCGCTATCCAGCTAGCGGGCGTCCTACACATCGGACCAGGTGCGATCAAGCTCGCCTCCGGTGTCTCAGCGGGGATCAACACGTGGGCGCACACCCTCACGGTTCTTACTGCGGATACAGGGTTCTCGGGCACGGGTGTAGGGACGGTTCCTCTTTTGGTCCCATTTCAGCTATTCATCCCTGCCCTAACTTTCGGTTTCGCGGCTCAAAATATCCTTGGGGTGATGGCCCCTCTGACGATTATGGGGCTGGCAACGGGTCTAAACCTGGCGTTCCTCCAGGCATCCGTGGTCACGGCGCACCCGACTGTGGGGGTCGGCGCCTGCGTTTGCACCTTCAAGTCCGCATCGGCGGTACCTGCAATGATCGCAGGTTTTGCCACTCAGGGGATGACCAACCCTGGTTCGATCAAGATGGCTACCGCCATTGGAAGCGCTCTGGACATCGTTTTCACAGCTCTCCAACTTCCTAGTCCTATTGTGGGTGCTCCTGGGCCCAACCCCGCCGCTGGTGTAGGCGTGGGGACGATCCTCTGATAACAGTGGAGCCAAGTCGAGGACTGACATGGGTTTTTCTTTGAAGGGGTATGTCATTGAGAAGCCGCGTGTGGGGTCCGCAAACTCCACGTTTACGTCGACTCCTGACAACCTCATCTCCGACCCTGGGTCGTACAACGCGGTTTTCGGAACAGATGAGTCGAATCCAGGTCGTGTTGAGTATCTAACCCTCGCTCTTGTTGACGGGGACCTAGCAAACGCTGAGTTCGGGTGGACGAAGAACGAAGACGGCTTCGCTCGCTTCGACTTCGATGGGGCAGAGGCGCGTTTCGTCCCCTTGCGAGGATCGGTTCGTGCCGAAGTAGGTACCCTCGGGCCGGATGCAAACACGACGAGACTGAAGGTCCAGAAGCCTAACTTCCCCCTGGGGGTGGCTCCCTACCGGCTTGCGGTAGGGTCTTCGGGTAGTGGGACCACCTTCCCTATCGTTACGGTGGTTAATGACGGGGCCTTCGCCGGGCCTCCCGTGGGTTCGGTGGAGTTGAGTCTTGATACCGGCAACCTCAACTGGAACGTGTCGGACCTTTCAACCTACGACGATCAAGACGTCTTCTTCCAGCGTCAAGCGTTCTTCACTCCCAAGGAATCTTCGGGGCAGCTTGGGATCGCGGGTACAGATACCATCCTCCTGACCCCAATCCCTGGTCTTGGGTTAGGTATCAACTACCAGAAGCCGAACCTTCGGTTTGGGTTTGGGCTCTACTTGACGCCCATCGATGTGGCCACTGAAGTTGCATTCTCTTTGAACCCGATTCAAGGGACGTTCGAGTGGGCTCGGGACACGGGGAGGGTCAAGTTCAACGCGACCGACCTGACTAACAACAACGGAGAGCCCGTGTATTACGACGGGGTCTTGTTCGAGCGAAGCAAGACACTCCCTAGACAGACCCTTGGGACCGTGGCAGCTCCAAGCTCTATCATCGGTCTCCCGAGTGACGGGGCCGATCTCGTGTTCAGGGCTGTTCCGACTCTCCTGACGGGCACGGGGACGTTTCCAAGCACCACCACGATGAACGATGGAGGTGCAGCCTTCCTGACGAATGAGGTCAAAGCAGGGGATATCGTGGTGCTTACCGGAGGTCTTTACGCCGGAAGCCACAGGATGATCACCGACGTACCATCCGAGACTCAGGTAACGGTAGCCCCCCCTTTCCCTTCCGTTACAGGCGCAACCTACAAGATCGAGAAAGACATCGTTCAGTTTCCCGACTTCGTTCGGGTGGCTGCATTCGACACTCTTGGGAAGTCGGGACAGGTTCAGGTCGATCCAAGCGGAGCGGTTCAGTTCTCCGCCCCTGATGTGGCTACCTACGGTACTCGGGCAGCCGAGGTCATCTTCGGAGACCTACCGATCGAACGAGGCATCTCCCTACGGTTCTTCCGAACACCTATCGACCCCGCAGCTCAGGACCCGGATGCGAAGGACATCTCGGCGTTCTTCCCCACCACGGGGGCATCTTGGGCCGACCCTATCGTGGGGATGCCATTCATTTTCATGCCGGTCAACCCCATTGATGATCCGGCCTACCCGATGACCTTCGACATCGAGCAAGGAACAGGGACCTTCACGGGACCTCTTCCTCGACTCGATGGTCCAACCCCACCCTCGGGCTTCGGTTACACTCTCGACTTTGACAAAAAGCAGTTCAACTTCGCTATTCGCCGAAACAATCTCGTCATTCCCATTCCAGTAAGTACTGGAGCGGTCCCGTTGACGGATCCCTTGGTCAATGCCCCCAACATCATCTTGGAGTTGGATCAGGGACTTGGGTTTGTACCTCTGACGCTCAACCTGGACGCCCTCCTGGAGCCCCTCTCTGGGCTTGTCACGTTCATCCAAACAGACGGTGCGCTCATCCTTGAGGGGACGGGTGCGGCCATCTTCACGTTGACTTCCGTTAGCCAGGTTGGGGCGGACTTCGCCGGGGCAGGGGTCCTCCTTGGGGACCTTCTCTTTGTGCTCTCAGGGCCAAGTAAGGGTGTTTATATGGTTGATACCGTGGGGGTTTCCACCTTCACCTTCAACCCGCCGGCTCCCTCCGTCGATACAGGGATCGCCTACGAAATCCGTCGAGGAAAAGAGATCCTTGCGGACAGATTCTTCCAAGAGGCACTTCTTGTCGACCCCAACACCAAAGTCGAGAAAATTAGAGCGTTGGGGGCGATCACCAATTCCCCAAGGCTCAACATCAACCCCGGCCTCATCGGGCGCTCTCGCTTCCGACTGGGTTTGACGTTTCTCTCTACGCCTACGGTTGTGACCAACGACGGGTCCTTCACGGTTCCAGGCTTCATGGTTCAAGGGGCTGTAGAGGTTAGCCAAGACACGGGGAACCTGAATTTCAGCTCCATCGATGTAGGACCTGGCGGTACGATCTATGGAGCCTTGAAGCTCATTCAGGGGGTAGAGTACAGGATCGAACCTCGCCTTGGGTTCATCCAAACCATCGAGCGTTTGCTCGCGATGGACGAGCTATTTCTGACCTACACTTCTCTTCAAGAAGATCCGCCCGTTACGATCATTGAAGAGCGAGCTACCTTCTTGGTCCGGAAAGAGGTCGTAAGTCACCCCATCCCGACATCGGTGATGTCCTTCAACCCCTTGGGTCGAGAGATTGCTATCAACCCTTCCCCAGCCGTATTCCGAGGGGGTCGACCTCAAGATGAGACTCAGATTTCAATCAACCCGTCGAGTTCTACGCTTACGTTTCTACCTGATGTTCTGCCGACACCAGGAGGGGATATGGCGATCTCGGACGCTCTGCCCCATGGTGCCATCGTCCAACCTTCGGAGCGGGTCTACATCGACTACAACGTCTTCAACGCTATCGGGGGTGAGAACACCACAACCGTTCTTCTCCCCCCGATCAACCTCCTTCAGGTCACAATCACGGAGGGGGGGTCCAGTTTCAAGGCGAAAGGAGATCAAACATCCGTCTTCCCGGCGGACCACCTGCTTCGGATTGTGGATGAGCAAGCGTACATGCTCGCCGGATCTACGTACAATGCTGGCACCAACGAGACGACAGTTACGATCCTAGCTCCAGCGGTCTTCAGGGATGGGTTCTCTCAACCCAAGCTGTTCGTCTCCTCAGGGCCGGTCCGTTTGACCTCTCTTCCGTTCCTACCTGCCTACTTCGTGCTGGAGCCAGATCCCTTCGACACCATCCCGCGTGGGATGAACAAGTTCAAGCTATTTGGGGACAAGACGGGGCTCTACGTTGCGGGCGTCGCTCTTTATGTGACGGGTGGCTCTCCGGTCATCAACGACTTCTATCTCGTCACCGGGTCAACATTTGATGTGAACTTGAATCGCACGGAGATTGTACTGACTCAATCGACCGCACGTCAGTATACCGTCGGGACGCATACGTTGAGTCGATCCGTTCGGCCGGTCTTCGAGTCGTCAACGACGACAGTGAAGACCAGTGCTTCTCCCGCCCTTCTCCCGCCCTTCACGGAGTTGAAGGATGCGATCCGCGTCTTCCGTCAAGTCGAAGGTGCCCCCGGTGAGATTCTCACCACCCCTACGGACTTCACGATCGACGATGCAGGGACTCTTATTTTCGCTGAGTCCTTGTTGCCGAGCGAGGAATTCTCAATCCTCTACTCGAAGCACGAGATTATCAACTCAGGTCAGTTGCGTGCGTCCTACACGGCGGCGATCTCTCCTAACGCAACCAACGGGATAGAGAACCAAAGACTCTCCGCAAGCTTCACGACTTACTCCCCGGATTCGTTCTACTTCAGGGTCGAGACCCTCACCAACTTCCGTGGTGAGCTTGCCCAGAAGTACAATGACGACTCGCAGTCGGGACCCTCAGGGGGGCCACGACTTGAAAACGCCGGAACCGCCAAGCTCTTCGAGAGGGGTGGGGAGTCGGTCTACTTCCCTGAGGGGCGGCTGGCGAACGAGGACCTTGTCGCTCGGGCTGTCCTCAAGTTCTACAACGACAACATCAACTTCATCGACGACCTCCTGCAAAATATGGATGGTCGGGTAGTGGGGGACTACGACGGGAGGTTCAAGTTCGACGGGACGACGGGTTCGATTGTCAGCGACTTCTCCCTCGCGACCAACCAGATCGACGACTTCTTCCGGATCTCCCCGTTCCCCATTGACTTCACACCTCCGCTCCTACCTTTCAAGTACCTTGGAACCTACCTCAAGGCCTACGAAGCGAACGCCAAGAGTCGGTTTTACCCTACGGCTAGGACCAGTTTCAGTTACACGATTGCTGGGAGTGACACGAGTGCGGCGACCGGGGACCAAATGCTCGATCTCTCCGCCAAGAAGGTCACGAGCACATCCCCAACAGCTTTCCGTCGAGTCCCACGAGCACGTGTGACGGCCGCTGCATCAACGGGTGCGGCCACCTTGCAAGTCGACACGACGGCGGCCGTAGAAACGCAGCCTGGACCTTTACGGCCAGCTTTTGTGACTGGGATGAAGGTCGTGGTTCGGGATCCTGCGGGCGCTTACATCGTCACGGAGGGCTCTCCTGCAACAATCACGGTTGGGGGGCCAACATCCCTGACTCTTGCTCCCGTGCTTCCTGGTGCGGTCCCTCTTGGGTCAACGGTTCATCTTGCTGGAGCGGATACCTCGTACCAGAAGAGCTACCGCATCGGATTTGACGTGGGTTTGGATGCCGATAATGGGTTCTTAACGTACATCAAACCCTACCCTCCGTTTGATGGGTCTGTCCCCGCTGTCATCTCCGAGTTGCGGGTTCAAAATCCAGCCTCAGAGGAGCTGCTCCAATCCATCGTCACCTACAACAACTCCTTGGTGGCTCCATTCAAGGTCCCAGCTCTCCAAGGCCAGCCGTTCGATGATAGCGGCGACCAAAGGCTCCCGCTCCTCAACCCAAATTACACCCGAGAGACCGCCCCCACCACAGAACCAGGAGCCAAGCCGAACCTACTCTCAACTGAGCTTACTTACCTCGGTGCGGGAGGTTCGATCGCAACCAACACGACTCCTCCGTTTGTTGGGGTTGGATCTCTGGATGGGACGGCCACCATTCTCACGGCCTCTTTCGTAGCGCCTCTTCCTCAAATCGGGGACTTGGTGCGCATCCTCGATGGCCTCAACGGGCTAACTCAGTTTCGTCGCGTGTCTGTAGCGACACCTACGACGGTCACGGTGGACGTACCGTTCTCGATCACGGACTCGGGGTTCAATTTCCTCATCACTACAGCCACCGATCTTCAGACGGGTACTTTCTCTTCGATAGTGGGTCCTATCGTTACGGACCTTTTTGCAAACTTTGCTGTAAACGGCGTCCAAGCAGGGCACACGGTTGTCCTGACTCAAGCAGTGCATCCCGCCAAGCTTGAACGGAGGCAGGTGGCCTCCGTTGATTCGGCTACCCAACTCACCCTGACAGCGGCCTTCTCCGATACAACTACCCCAGCGACCTACCGAGTCGTCAACAACCTCAACACGTATAGCAACCTCAGTGGGGCAACGGGGAGCCTGACCTCCCAAATTGCGATCCTCAGCTCCAACCCGACCAGCGAGTTGAACTCCATCGACAACTTCTTCTCTGCTGTCTTCACGGATCGGCTGAGTCCGGCTCTCGCTAGCGGCAACGCTACGGCAGCCGACACTCTTGTTGGAATTGGGGTCAATTTCATCACTTCGGAAGTGGTTGCTGGGGACCTCGTGTACATCCCCCCAAGTCAAACCAACGAGGGCATCTACACGGTCGGGGAGGTTGTGGATTCTCTCACCTTGAAGATCAGCGATTCCCCAGGCTTCCCAAGCTTCCCTCAGGCTCTCACCTTCCGCATCGTCCAAGTATTCGGAGTCAGTGCCCAGGCCTTGAAAGAGCTGTTTGCCGTCCGCCAGGAGGCCCAGACCTACTTGCAGTCGATCTTAAGTTGGCAGACGTTGCTCACCACGGCCGTTGACGTCCTGGTTCCTCCTAGCACTGTAGACCCCTCGTACTTTGCTCGTGGGTTCTTACTGACGGACTTGGTTTCACGAGAGACTACGGTTCTGACTAGAGGGGCCTACCTTGATACAACGGGGATTGCAGCGGTGGAGAAGCTCGTGTCCTCCGGAGATCGCCTCTACGACAAGCGGATGGTATGGATTGACGCTAGGATCAACCTGGAGAAGGGTATCCTCGTCAAGCAATTGAGAGCTGTTGCTGAGCGGATCAAGTCGCAGCAAAAGGTGCTGGACCAACTCATCAAACTGCAAGCAGTGGAGTAGCGCATGCCTGACGAAACAAATCCGGTGGAAGAGATCAAGGCGGAGCCCGCCAAAGAGGAACCTCAAGCTCAGTGGGAGTACAAGACGGAGTTCGCCATCACCGGGCGGATGAAGGAACTTGTCCACAAGACCATAGAGGCCACCGAAGAGGAGTTGGCCATGCTTCGACGCAAGCTGGACCGCTTGACCTACGGAGGTTGATTTTTAGGTCATGTCTGATTGGAAAGCCTTTGAAATAAAGATCCCTGGGAAGGATCTCCTGGAGTCTGTCAGGGGCATCCTTGAGACCCTGCTTGTCTTTTTGGAGATCATCAAGGCAATCCTGGAGACAATTAAAGCGTTCCTAATCGACTTCGGGAACCCGCTGCGAGCGTTGCTTGAAGCCCTACTAAAGCTTATATTGCAGCTTTTTGAGTCTCTCAAGAGGACCGGGTTATTCGGGTACTTCGATATACCCAACCCTCTTGTTGATCCTGGGTTCGACCGATTCAAAGGAGGTTACCAGGCCTTCACGGAACGCTTCAAGGCGTCTCTCTTTGACAGTAAGGATCCTTTCCGGCCCCAACCTGCGGCTGGCATCAACAGTAGCGGTTTTGTCCTCATCGTTGCGGACGCAGGGACTGTCTTCGGGATGCTCCGTCTCATCAAGATCCTGCTCCGCTTTTTCGGTAAGGAGTTGATCTCACCGCAGTACACGGCCCCGGCGAATGTGAAGGTGTTTCCCGCTGGGACGAAGCCAGGTAAGTCCAGCCCAGACCCCATCCTCTCAATAGCTAGTGTCTTCGGGGTCAAGTTGGAAGGGCTCGCGGTTGAGTGGACTCTTGCGACGAATCAGTTTCCACCCGATCCTGGATACACTGACCTTCTACCTACGATCGCAAGTGAGTTCATCCCTCAAAAGTGGCTCATCGAGAGGACCGGGCATAGCGGGGGGCCGGAAAATGTCCTCAAGCCGGAGGAGACTAGCTTCGAGGACAAGAAGGGTAAGCGCATCAAACGATCCAAGCGTCTACGAGATGAGTCTGGCGACTACTTCCGCGTCTTCGAGAAGTACATCATCATCGACCCGTCTACGCAAACGGCAACGTTCCTCCTTGGGCAGCTCGGTAAGTTCCGGTATATCGACACGGATGTGACCAAGGACAAGACCTACTACTACCGGATCCGAGCCTTTAGTGGGTCTTTAGATGTGGGCTCAAGCGGGACGATGACGCTCCCCGCGCCCATCGTTAACAAGCCTTCGGGGGAACTCATCCAAACGTGGCCCGCTACGGACCCCAACGACCCCGTCATCATGGGGCGACCTTCAGGCATCATCACGGGTCGTGTCCCGAACATCCCCGCTGACTTCGATGTCATCGCGGTCCTGAACGCCACCTTCCGAGCTGCCTTTGCGCTCGGGTTCCATCTTGAGGTGCCAGCAGGGGCCACCTTCAATGAGGACGGGTCTCCAGCAGCAGATGACACGCATGTTGCTGACGTCGGGAAAGGCCTGCTAACTAACCTAGCTGGCCCATTGGGTCGACTCTTCCCCAAGTTGGAGTTTGGGGCCCTCTTTGGTGCGGCCCCTGATCCGGGCGCTACAGCTACAAATGCGTCTCCCACGCCGGATCCCGTAACGGGAAAATACCCAGACGTTACCCACAACTTCATCAGTGTGAAGGCCCATGCCTCTCGGCTGACGAACGCGGTTGCAGGGTCTCTCTTGGAGAACAGCGGGATGTTGATTCCGTTGCGGGATTTGTACCAAGGGTCACTCCCGAAGCCGATCAAGGGGGATGGTTACCTCGCCAGTGATCAGGATGTCACCTCCATCGAGAAGCTCGTCACCAAATTCATCACAATCCAAGACGGCTTCCCAGAGACGTATGACCCCAAGGTCTACAAGACGTACGCAATAGCGTTTTCTGATTTGGGTACGCGACTCAACATCGTCGCTGCGGTTCAATTCATCAAGTCGTTCACGCTCGGAGGTGTCCCACCCGATTGGGTCTCAATCAGCCTACTCCGAGACATCATCCCTTTCTCGGGGCAGTTCATCTACGAGCTTCTCGCTCGAATCGACGCCCTCTTGGCTGCTTTCAAGAGCATTATCGATGAAATCGCCGCCTTTATCGACCTACTCATACGAAAAATCGATGTTCTGGAGAGGTTCGTGAAGTTCCTCATCGACATCCTCAACTATCTCGATAGTTTCTCGGCTGGGTTCTTCTTCTTGTCTGTCCCAGCTACGGACAAGGGCATCCCAGGGTGGGTGGAGGCTATCGACAACGCAGGGGGCACGAGGCCTCCGTCTGGGCCCGGTGGTTATTCGGCGGGTATCGCTTTGGCATATGCCGGCCCCAACATCGACGCATTCAGCACTGCGTTTAGCATCATCTTTTGATACCAGGGTTCATGGTAGGTCCCTAGGTCCCTACCCATGGCTTTCGACTTTCTCGGCACTTTTAACCGGAGTCAGTTTGACCGGCTGGTGGCCTTTGTCCGAGACCAGGCCGCCCATGTGGACCCTAGGATCAAGCATCTCGTCAACGAACAGACGCGTGTAGGTTTCCTGCGGTTCACCTTCGATTCTGCGGGTCGCCCGACGGCCTACTCAACTGGATCAGAAGGGGGTTCCCCGACCTACATCGGCAAGCTCATGGGGGCTTATGAAGCCATGGGGGGCGATCCGTTCCATGAGCTTCAGACCCGAGCGAAGGAAGACCAAGCGGTCTTCCTTCCAAAGGGAACGGAAGTGTCTGCCCCTAAGGTCATGTCCAACGGAGAGCCTATTCCTGGGATCGGCTTGGCGGATGCACCCACGTCTAAACTTGTGGGTCAGCTCAAGTCTGGGGTGTCCCACATGCTTGATCGAAGAGCAGCTCTTGAGCGCAAGATTCGTCGGATGCTCGACTACGGAGACCAACTCCAATCTGAGATTGATGCTCTTCAAACTCTCCAAGCTTCGGCCGAAACGGACGGATCTCTGGAGAATATCGTCACAGAGGTCGGCCTTCTCTTTGCTGACCGTAACTATCGAGCGGTTAGTGACGACAAGGGCAACGATGAATTTGCTAAGCTGACGTATGCCCCTCAGGCTGGTCTCGATCCCGGGCCGGATCGTGCCAACCCGGATGGTCTCGTAGTCGAACGTGGTGGTGAGGGTGCCGTCATCTCCGGCGAGGGGGGCTCTACGGCATGAGTTTCGATCGTCAAATCGACCAACTCTGCCCCCATCTCGTGGCCGAAGAGTTCTTGCTTGTTCAAACGGATGGACAGACGGTCATCCCCATACGGCCGATCTCTTCTGCTAACTCGGTTGTCGTTCGCCTAAACGGCGAGCTGACCATCCCATCATCCGGGATTCACATTCCGGCTCAATCGGGTGGGACGAAAGAAGGCCCTTTCACCATCACGGCAGGGGTCAACAACCTGTTGCATGTTCGGATCAACGGTGGCCCTCTTCAGACTGCGGTTCTTCCTACCAGCGTAAGGATGCCGGTCTCTCGGGTTGCAGATCAATTAACCGCCCTACTTCCAGGCGTTCGATTCTTTGCTGATCGGAATTTTCTTAGACTTCGTTCCGAGCTTTCAGGACGCGATGCGACGGTCTTCATCGATCCTTCCAGTACGTTGACTTCAACGATAGGAGTCAAAGCGAACCGTGTGTTTCGAGGGCAGGAGGTTGCTCCAGGTTGGACGCTTGTGAACGATCCCAACACGGAGCTGGATCGTCCCGTCCGTCAGATTATCTTCGACTCCCCCCTCCGTGGTTTCAATGATTACGCAGAGATCAACTACACGACCGTCCGGCAGGAGTGCCGACGGTGCGGTGGGGTTGGGGTGGAGAACGACTGGCGTTATGGGACGAACGGGTCGGTAGCTGAGGTCCGACAAGAAGCTCTCCTCATCCAGGAACTCCAGAAGGTCTTCTATACAGTTCGAGGGTCCAACCCTTTTCATCCGTGGTACGGGGCCACCATTGTGGAACAGATCGGGCAGAAGTTGTCTGCTAGGGGGATCGTCCAGAACGCCATCACTTCGGACATCTACACGACCTTTGGTCGCTGGCAATCGATCAAGCGGCAACAAGAAGAAGCAGTCGGCCAGTTCGTGGAGGATGGAGAATTTCCCTTTAGGTTGGTCTCAGTGACGCTGGACCAGAGCCAGCAAGACCCGACCGTGATCTTCGTCAACCTAGAGGTGCAGAGCCGTTCTCTACAGGCTCTTCAACTAACAAGAGGGATCCGTTTGCCCCAACCTGAAGACCTTCTTGGTTCCACGCAGCTAGAGGGCGTGTTCCGGCAAACCCTCCGTGACTTCACTCTAGTGAGCTGACATGGCCTTCGCACCGCAAATAGCACTGAGAGATGGGTCTGGGTTCACTCAGACATTGACGTTCACAACGAACCAGGAGGCCATCTTCATCGAGGGTCTGGTAGACGTCAGCACGGCGGACATTCAAATTTCGGTCAACGGGGGTGCGTTCGTCTCTGACCCCACGTTGGTGAAATTTGATCTCCCAGCCTTTACGATCCCGAACCCAGACAGCTACCCGACGGGGCTCATTCTGGAGCCTGGCGTCAACACCATCCTCATCCGAACGATCGACATCATTGGAGGAGTGAGCGGGGCATCATCCGTCAAAGTCACCAAGGTTCGAGCGGCGGACATCGCTACGGTCGACCCACCATCTGGGATTCGAGTACATCGTCGCCGTGATGCTGTGGACATTCTTGCGGCGATCCCTCGCGATGTGCTTGGGTCGGCGGGTGGGCCCACCGGGAACAACTTTGTTGGATTTAACTTTTACGCCTCTGTTACCCCTGGGGGTACGAGCGGGTATTACAGGATCAACGAGAATATCGTTACCGCCTCCTCCGATGTATTCGAGGAAGACCTCTTTGAAATTGGAGCTGACTCGGTTGTATGGGCGACTGAAAGCAGGGATTTCGTTCGTGTTCGCGTTAGTGAGGAAGACTCTTTCGGGAATGAGTTAGGGGTTCGACTGGACCGGAAATACTCCGCGATCGAATTCACTAACGACCTCAAGTTCAGCGCGACTCTTCAAGACAGGACTCTCACCAAGTTCATCACCTTCCGGCATATCCGATCGGGTGGGGCTGGGATCTTGAATGAGGATCAATTTAACAACGTCTCGGACGCAGACCCCATCTTCTACGTTGTAACTGGCGTCTACTTTGATAGCTCAACGAGTATCGAGATTGAGAGCCCCTTCTCCCAAGAGGTTCTTGGGGCTCCACTCACCATTGACACGGCTATCCGCGACCTCCCTGGTCGAACCCAGTTCAACGTCACGGCTGATTTCATCACGGCCATCCAGCGGGTGAACCAAGAAATCAGCTTGGTTCCAGGCTCTACGACACGTGACGTGTCTGTAGACCCGTTCTCATCCGAAGCTGAGCGATTGTACTTCTTGCTCGACTTCGTTCACCGGGCTCAGAGTTTCCTCACTCTCATTCAGATCGATGACACCAACAATGATGGGGTGTCGGATCCGGTTGAAGCGAGCGCTTACAAGACAGCTCTTCGGGCAGCTCTTGGGTTCACCAGCAACACGGCCGTTCAGGGCCTCATCGACTCTGCCTTTGACAAGCTGGCGGGTAACGCCAGCAAGAAGAGGCTTCCAGGTCGCCCCGCCGTTGGTCAGGCGGTCTTCTACACGACCTCGAAGCCCCTCTTTGACGTTCCCGTCCCCTCAGGAACTCTCCTGGCAACCGATGCTGATGCCACACTAGGCGTTCCTTCAGTCCGTTTCAGAGTCGGCGGGACCTTTATCCTCTCGGCTGCCAACGCTGACGCCTTCTTCAATTTCGACACGAAGCGTTATGAACTTGTCGTCGATATCGTTGCTGAGACCATCGGGGACGCAGGTAACCGTCCGGCGGGTCAGATCAAGAGCGCCCAAGGAGTTTCAGGGCTCCTGGTAACGAACACGGAAGCGACTGTCTTTGGTAATGACCGTGAATCAAATGCCGACCTTGCTGTTCGGGCTATGTTGGGATTCATCTCCGTTGATACTGGAACGGAAGGCGGCTACGCCTCAACCACGGCAGAGCAAATCGGGGTTCTCAAAGCCAAGGTCATCAAGTCCGGCGATGCTCTGATGATGCGTGATTACGATGATGTGCGACGAAAGCACATTGGTGGGAAGGTAGACATCTGGGTCCAGGGTCTTCGGGAGCGTCAGGTAACCGAGAAGTTCGCTTTCACGTTCGAGGTGGCTAGAGACATCCAATGCCAAATCCTCGATCTGACAAACCTCATCTTCCGAGTCCAAGACAGCCGCGTCAGCCCCACGACCCCGATCACGGAGATCCTAGACAACATAGGTCAGAGCCTTGGCGTCCGAAATGTGACTCAAGGGCTCGACTACGATCTCACGGGCGTCACCCTCGTGGACTACCAGACGTTCAAGTTGAACCCGTTGCTCTCTGGTCAACCCGTTACGGGGATCGATGACGTCATCACTGCGGATTATCGGTTCCGAACGCTCAATCAATTCAAGTTCACTTTTCAGCCGGTTCGCCGTGTCGTGTCGGTTGTAGGTGAAATCTCGGGCACACTCAACTCAACGCTAGGGTACGACCTCTACAAGATTGAGGACCCTCTCCTGGAGGGTGAGAGCACCATCGCTGGAGACTTCCTGTCAATCAACCAAGTCGGAGGCATCCCCTCTGGAGACAGCATCACGGTCAACGATGAGCAGCACGTCCTCATCGGTTTCATCGAGGAGCCGCTTCTCAGCATTGGCATCAACACGAAGACGATCCGAGTTTTCAATGCGGATCGTTCTATTGAGTACGATAGCCCGGACACCACGGTCCCAGACTACGAGATCATCGACGGGACCTCCACGACCCCAGTGCGGCTCGTTCGTACCAGCAGTAGCGACATCCCGAACGGAGCGACTGTCTCGATCGACTACGTCCATGATGAGAACTTCACGGTCAACTACGTCATCAACGACTTGCTCCAGCAGCTCCAGCGAACGATCAACGCGCGACGGCACACCACGGCTGACGTAATCGTCAAGCAATCTGTTCAGAACTCGGTCGAGGTTGAAACCACGGTTCAGCTTCTTCCCGGTGCAACCCGAGATAAAGCCGACCCGGACATCCGATCCAACGTGAGCATCGAGTTGAACCGGCGACTCATTGGGCAAGGGATTGCACAGTCGGACCTGATCAACACCGTCGATTCGACGGGGGGCGTTGACTTCCAGGTCATCCCTCTGGCCCGCATGGCTTACGCCGACGGGTCTAGGAAACTTCGCGAGAGCTTGTCTACAGCCAACGTTCATACCTCCTCCCTGGACATCGGCGGTAATCAAGTATTCCTTTTGACGAGTGCGTTGAGGTTCCCCACCACGGACGGAGGTGGGCTCATCACGGAACACAAGGGGGTGTTCCAAGATGATGAGCCTCTCACCCTCGCTGAATCTCTCACGGCGGTTGCCACAGGACCTAACCAAGCCTTCATCATTGGTTCTGGAGGTGCCTCGATCATCGGGTACACGGACACCCCTACGCTTGTTGCGGATGGCTTCGTTACGCTGGCATCCCAAGAAGCAGAACTTCTTCGGAGGACCGCTAACCACATCGTGATCTCTCTCTCAGGTACGGATCTCCCTCCAGATGAACCTACGAACCACGTCTATGCTGCCAGCTACGTGATTCGAGGGGACTCGGGGACCAAGGACATCACGTCCTCCGGGGTGGAGTTCGTGGACCTGGGCAATTTTACGATTACCTTCCGCGAAGCAACGGCAAGGTGAATCATGGCTCGCTTCAATAGGGATCCTGATCGCGTAAATTTTACCATCCAACAGCGGGGCAAAGAATACAACTTCCGCCTCGCCCAGAGGTCTCAAGCGGTCTTCACGACCCTCTTGAACCTGCTCCCGTCCAACTGGATCTCGACGGTTCAAGGGCCAAATTACACGAACGAGATCAAGGCTGTTGCCGTCGAGTTGGCTCGTTTGGAGCTGGCCCTGGAGGACGTGGACTTCGACTCCAACTTCCAGAACACTCGCTCAGACTTCCTCTACAGTCTCATCGGGTACTTGGTCTTCTTGAATGGGCGGCTACCTACGACCACCTTCGATGATGTTGAATTCAAGCAGTTCCTTCTGAACGTCATCCGCATCTACTTCCAAGGCTCGGTCCCTTCAAGCATGCGGGACGGGGTGACCCTCTTCGTCTCTGAGGGGGTGACCGTCACGGAAAACTTCCTCTTGGTCCGGGCCGGGGCTTCAGGTCTCGACATCAGTGATCAGTTCGGGTTCCAAATTGACATTGAAGCGATCGGAGGTGGCTTCCCCCCGGACGTGTTCACCCTGGATTCCAACATCCGGTTGATCCTCGACATCATCCGTCCGGCTCACACGCTCTTTCGGATCCGCTACCTCTTCCGAGACACGTACAAGCCCAACGAGGACCAAGGGGGGAAGATTCTTGATTCCCATCGCTGGCGATTGGCGAACTACTACTACGAGGACTTTCGGGTCTTCCCTCAAGGCTTGAAGGACCGTGACCGGCTTGGCGTCAAGGAAAACCAAACCGTCTCCGATGAAGATCATTCGATGGACTTTTGAGGGTCTTCGCGGAACCTTTTATCCGCAGCCCCGAGAGGAGGAACTTCATGCTCATCCAAGAATCCATGCGCGGACCCCGAGCACGGGCTGTCATCCGTCACGAGCGGGCTTATGACTTCGATGACAAGACGGGCCTGTGGCTTCGCCGTGTGATCGATGAGCAAGAGGCTCACAACATCGTCACCAACGCGGGTCGAGTTCAGATCCACACCTACCTCTACGGTGCCGCCGGGCAGCGTACGGGTCTTGGAGGCGGTCTCAACTACATCGCCCTGACCAACGACTCGGCCGCTCCGGCCCAGACGGACACCGTCCTGACAGGGGAGATCACGAACACTCCCAGCACGGCCGGTCTTCAAAGGGCTCTGTCGACCGTCACGCTCCCAACGGGCGTTGGAACGCAGACCGTCCTCCAGAAGATTTTCACGTACACGGGCGTCCCCGGTCCTCAGACCGTCCAGAAGACGGCCCTGTTCGACGACGCCACCGTCGGAGTCATGGCCCACGAGATCCAGTTCTCGCCTCGCACTTTGTTCACCAATGACACACTTACCGTGACGTTTTCCATAACGTTATCATAGATTTAGAGGCTAAGGTCTCATGTCTAAGGTTAAGTATGGAATCGTCTACGGACTGTACGATCCGATTACCGGGGAGCTTCGGATCACGATTGCCAGGCGGCTAAGGAAGGCAGCCTAACCCATGCCCCAGGCGACCATCCAAATCACTCAAGGACTCAACATCGGCGGCGACGGCCAGTCGGTCTTGGGGCTTGTGACCGGGGTATCGGTGATTCTTACCGATGCCGCCGGAGGTGGTGCGACCTCGTGGGCTTGGACGATCATCTCTTGGCCCGCCCCCCTTTCATCGCCACCTACAGTCAATAACAGCTCTTTGCAGGTTGCAAACGCGACACCGACGCTCGATGGCGTCTACCTCGTTCATTTGATCCGTACGGATCCGGGGCCTGTCGTCACGACAGATACGAGGTTCTTCGGCATCGGGGACACGGATTACGGCATCGTCCTTCCGAGTGCCGGCATGACTGGCGCGATGACCAACATCGGAGGTTCGGCCGCTGCTCAGCGAACCGGATGGGAAGGGGGCGCAGACGGAGGGGCCAATGTGTTCCTCGACTTCTTGTTCCGGTTCCTACGTTCCCGTGTCGGCCGCTTCATAGGGTTGGAGCAGACCGTCAACTTCACATCTTCAAGTCCAAGCACGGTCACGATCACGGACGACGTGGACAAGCCTTGGCGCACCCTGAACTTGACGGGAACCGGGCTCTACAGCGAGCAGATCGACTCGACCGGCGTTCCGACCGGCAAGCGGTTCAAGTACAAGATCAACCTCACAACTGGCTCTGGTGGGTTCGCTCTACTCAACGGCATTGCTGGTCCCACCATTTTGGCTCTTGTTGCCCCGCCTAATGGGACGGTCTCCTATGAAGTCGAAACGGCCTTTGATGGCACCAACTGGCAGGTGCTCCGCGTGGGTACTCCAGATCCTCTGGGCCTCCCCAAGTTCAAAGAGTTCAACGGCGTTTCTGGGCTTCAATCGACGAGTCAGACGGTTGCCACGCGCATCGGGTCCTTTCGACTAGACCCATCGAAGTTCCCCGCCAACGCACAGATCACGTTCCAGGTGGCGGTGGATACGACGGCCCCTCAACTGACCGTGCAGCTCTACAACCTCACGGACAGCGGTATCGTTGCCGGCTCTGTGTTGACGTCTACGTCTACGACTACAGCATTCCTCACTTCGGGAGCCCTGACGTTACCTTCGGCCCTGAAGGACTACGAGGTCCAGCTTTTCATGGACAGCGGAGCGCCAACGGATCACGTCGAGTGTACAAGTGCGAAAGTTATTCTCACGTGGGGTTGAAGGTATAGGAGCGAAGAAATAAATGGCCTACTCGTTCTCTGTTAACAACACCCCCGCTACTGGCGCCGTCGCCATGTACCTCCTCATCTCCACCCTTATGACGGCGGGATGGACGAAGGTGAACGACAGCGACGGCACTACTTACAGCGCTGGCGGCACGCAGGTAACGAGTGGTGCCTCAGGTACGAACGGACTCGGCAACAGCAGTGCTTGGGTTCGGATGCGGGCTCCAGCCGTTAGCGGTCAAACACGTGAGCTGATCTTCCAACGCGGAACGACCGATAATCGCGGATGGCAGATCAAATACTCTGCTTCGGCAGGGTTCATTGGTGGCTCTCCTGCTGCGACCGTGACGCCGACTGCGACCGACGAAGTCTACATGATCGGCGCTGGAACCGCCGCTACTCCTCTGGCGTCGTGGTTCAACACCGAGGCCACCTATCGGTGGCACATCGCCTGCGGCGGCTCAGCAGAGTTCTACTCCTTCTACGCGTTCGGCGTGCTCATCGGAGCAACGAGCTACCAGAACGGTCTCTTCCTTGACGTCATGGCGGCTGGAAGCTTCCCGTCCGCCGACGTCGATCCAGCAGTCATGTTCGTTTCGGAGACGGCAGCGCCCCTCAACGCGTGGGGGCAACAGGTTACCTTCGGGCATGTCGGCGGTGCCATCCCTACCACGACAAATCCGGCACATGCACGTGCCTGGCTTGGCGCCACAAGCCTGGCTCAAGCATCTACGACGAGCAATAGCCAACGCATCGGTCTGGCTCCGTACGGAGGTACAAACGGATCGATCGAGGGGGGTACCACAACTGCCGGCACCAACCCGTTCACGAGCAAAGACAGCCTCCTTCCTGCCTGGTGGATACGACCCGGTGCGTCGGCGATAGCGACGGGCTGCAAGGGAGCTTCGACTCTCTTCCGCTTCGGAAGCGTCCTTCGTACGAACCTAGACACGGCGGATACCGTGGGCACCAAGGACAAGATTTACATCGGCGGACCAGGCGCGATTTCCACGGCACAACAGGTCTGGGCGGTCTGGGCCGGCGTGTCGCCGACAATCTGATGGCGAACTTCACCGGAGAGAGCTTCACTTCGCCGTTCACGCCGGACGGAGGCCAAGACGGGGCCGGAGGTGTCTTCACTTCGCCGTTCACGCCGGACGGGGGGCAGCACGGGACCGGCGAGCTGTTCAGTTCGGGCGGTGGTGCCGCTACTATCACCTACTACAAACTCCGGGCTCGTGACTCGGCGTGCGTGCTGAGTAACCCCAACAAATACGTCGAGTGGGAGACGACCACGTTTCCGCTCACGGTGGCTAGCTACCCAGGAGTTTTGCCGTGTGGGGGTCCTTTGGTCGAGCTTGCGGTCTTGAGCATCAAGACCGTCTAAGCACCCACGGGTCTTCCTATAAAACAGTCTGAGCGATGTCCTTCGCGAGAAGCCCATACGGTACGACCCCATACGGCGGCTCGGCCCTGATCTCCGGTGGGTTCGCACTTGTTTCGGCGTCACCTATTCCGAACGGAACCGGAGTCTCGATCGCGGCTCCGGTACAGTTTCAGGTCAATGCCTCCGCAGAGTTCGACGACCTGAGCCTAAAGGTGCAGCTCAACGGCGTACAAGTCATCCTAAACTCCGAGTTTCTCGTATCCTTCGGGGGTACGATCGTCTTTGACGGGCCTGACCTTATCGTCACGATCAGCTCCCACCCGGCTTTTGCAGACGGCAACCCAGTCACTGTGGACATCGAGATCGTGGATCTCCACGGTGATCTCCAAACCGTCTCCTATTTGTTCAATGTGGATGAGGCAGCGTTTGCTGGAGCAGAGACCCTCACCCTCCTAGAAACCCTCAGTATAGGGTTTCAGGTTGAGGTTGGAGAAACCCTCACCTTCGTGGAAGGTATGTCGCCGTTCGTGGCGATAGCTGTAGACACACTCCTTCTTTCCGAAGGAGGTACGCAAGCATACAACGCCAACCCCTCCACGGTTGAAGTCCTTTCCCTAGATGAGGGTTTGCAAGTTGGGGCTCTGAACTTTGTAAGTGTGGATGGGTTGACGGTTAGCGTTGATTTCCCTGAGGAAATGGATCTGGATGAGGCCTCCGATGTGAACCGTTACTCCGTAACTGCGAACGAGGCAGAGGCCTACCCGGTCACAATAAACACGGTTGAGTTGGTCATCGAGACCCTTCAGACGGGCACGACGGGTCAGGTCGTTGAAACGAATCCTGGGACCTTTCATTCCAGAGTATTCGATACAGTCATAGGCAGCTTCCTCCCTTCTCAGGTGGGTCAGTACCTCTACATCACGGGGTCCCCTGGAACGTCCTTCGCATTTGAACCCGGTGAGCCTTACCGGGTCATCGACTTTGATGGATCGAAGGTCACGGTGGATCGAGACCTTCCTGGCAATGATCCGTCAAACGGAACGTATGTCCCTGGTTCTGGATACACTCCTGGAACGGGGCTGCTCCAGTGGAAATTCACCCGAGGGGCAACAGGAGCCCTTCTGCACACAACGAAGTCAACGAACGGCAAGGTCTACGTTGGAGCGGTCATAAGGCTCAAGACCATACACGGTTCTTTCCTCTCTGGGCAACGTGTCTTCACGGCTAACGCCTCGAAACCCCAAGTCGTAAGTGTCCAATTCTTCCCCGAAGATGGGACGCTCTTGGTGTCATTCGATGAGTTGATGCGTATAGATGAGGCACTTCTCTCGGTTGGGGAGTACTCGTTTACAGGCCCTACTCCGGTAGCTATCCGTTCCGTCAGGGCACTCGATGAGCGAACCGTAGCTCTTGAGACCGTTGGGTTCAGCTCCGGCAACTACACGCTCATCGTGAATGCAACGGGGACCCCTAAAGACGCTGCGGGTAACCCGATTGATCCCATCTTCAACATGGCCATCTTCTCGGCGGCCACCCCCCTCGTTAGTCGGTCCGTGTTCACGGACAAGGGGCCCATTGTCAAACCTCCGCTAACCATACAAACCGGAGTGGACGGGGAGATCCAGACCTACACAACGAGCGCCTTTGGGGCAACACAGTTCACCTCCAATGATGTTGTGCTTCCTGGGGGTTCGTTTACATCGAGTCACGTAGGGCTTCGGATTGAGCTTGGGGGGACAACCCTAAATAGCGGCTCGTTCCTCATCACGGGGCAGGTCAACGCCACCCGTCTGAGACTCCAGGCGAGCTTCAGTTTGCCTGACCCTAACAACGGTTCGATGACTTGGAAGCTCGTGGATCCAAGAACGGGGGAGATCGCTGACGATCCGGCGGATGTAGTTGTTAAGATCAACAACACCATCACAGCGGTTCAAGCAGTCGTCGGGTTGCTTGGTCAAGTCGTCCTTCCTGTCGCTCCGGCCCCCACGGACGACGTGAAGGTCGATTATTCTTGGATCAAGGATCCGACCATCGAGTTTAGACGGTTGAATTCAAAGGAGTTCCGGCTCAACAACTGGAACAACGACGTAGGCCGCCAAAATCCGACTCAACATGCGTACCGATACCGGAACGTTACGATTCAACCGGCGACGTTTATGCCGGATGATATTCGGGCGGATCTCATCCAACCCTTGTTTCGAGAGCTGCATTACCGGGCGTTTGAGAGAGCCTACTCGGTTGCGTTGAACGATCCCAACCTTCTGGTCCTCAATACGCCGATCCACAAGATCGCGTATCCGCCTCTATCAAGATCGATTGAATCTACGTCAGTTTCTTATACGGCGGATGTGCTCCCCGAAAACGACCTGGTCCCCTGGGAGCGCAAGGGTCTCGGTATTGCCAGCGTCGGCAGCGGTCTACTGACCGTACAAAGCAACACCCCTGGGCCGTTTCCCACGGGGAACCCACTCTTTTGGTCCCGCTCCGTGGATCTGACCTTCCCTCACGTATTTGCTGCTACGTGGCGCATGGAGATCAATTCGACTACGCCGAACGGAATCTTCACTGGCGTAGCCGTCGGTTGGTCGAACGATCGCCGGGCTATCGTGATGGGCTACTTGCTCGACGGAGGGGTACGGAAGCTAGGCTTCTTGAAGAAGGGATTTGGTAACGATCCGTCGACTCTTTCAGCTTGGGTTGGGGGTATTCTTCCAAGCAACGATCCGTCCGGTCTACCCTTTAACTTTGACTGGTCGATCTCCCACAGCTACCGCTTCTTTCGGGGTCGAGATGAGATTGTTCGCCTCTTCGTTGACGGGGAAGTCGTAGAAAGCCTTCGTGTGCTTGAAGAAGACCTCCCCTACCTGGAGGAATTGGGGGATCCCTTCGATCAACTCCAGGGTATCTTCTTCGGATCTTTGGATCGACAGGCTGAGAGTCTGAGCACGTGGGATGTCGTCCGCTACTTGGTGCTCCCGACTAATCCGTCTCAGACGGCCCCGTCCATCTTTGCCTCGTATGAAGGGGATCTTCTTCCAGAGAACTCCCCCGCTCCGTGGACGTTGGTTGGTTACCATGGAACGGAGTCTCTCCTTGGGGGTTCACTCATCCTCGATTCAACATCTGCCACGACGCAGGCTACCTCAGAAGAGGTTGGGCTCGTAGGGGGGGATTTCCGAGGGTTCACGAGAATCGAGCCCTTGCTGCTCGTCTCCGCAGATGTTGTTCTTGATGTGAACGTCCAGCTTCGGACGTTCACCCACGGGATCACCCCCAACGCCGTTATGGCTGCGGTCGATGACGGCTCTCGCCTGATTCAGCTTTGCTTTTTCCCAACTCAATCGCAGCCGAAGGTGAGCTACCCCGGCCGGTCTTTGCCGGAAGATGCCACCCCATCCCCCTGGGGGGCTCTTGGCTCGGCCACCGCCAGGATGGTGGGTCGGACGTTACGAATCGAAGACGACACCCTTCTTGATGGGCTGGTCTACTTCATTGAAGACCTCGCTCCGATGGCGTCTCCAGATCGCATCATCGAAGCCTTGATCGATTACTTCGCGGAGTTCCGGTTTCAGGTCGTTTCGTTCCTCAACGACGGCACCCCCGTTGGTTTCTGCGGCGCTACGGTGGATGTGTTTGACGGCACCCGGTCTATTGGAGTGATGCTGCGGGAGTCGGTGGGAGTCCCTCAGGTGGCTTTCCACTCGGACGGCACCCTTCTAGGGATCGGGTCGCAGTTCAACTTCAACTGGAACGATGGGCTGACCCACACCTACCGAATCACCAAGAGTACGGGAGGGGATCTCGTCACCCTCTTCATCGATAATACGCTGATCGGGACATACCCCTACTCGTCCTTCCTCGTCAGTGGGGGGAACCCAACGATTTCATTCGGGTCTGCGACGGCAGGAAGCGTGTCCTCCACCTCCGTGGTGGATTGGATCTACGTCAACGTTTGGCGGGCTCAGCCGACAAGTGGTGTGCGGAAGTACGTCGGGATCTGGAAGGGAACGGATCCTACATCCCTGACGGGTTACTACTTCCAGTTGAAGACCTCCGGGCATGCGGCGCTTGCCGGTAACGTTTTGACGGATCTATCGGCAAACTTCGTGGCCGCTGGGGTTGCCGTAGGGGGCGATCTTGTGATTGATATAGGCCCAAACAAGGGGGTTTACTCGATTGCTACGGTGGCCCCCACGGTCTTGACGATCCTGAGCACGTTTCCCTTTACGCCTAGTGAGGCCGATTACCGGATCCCCACCGAGACGGATTGGACTGTGGCTCACAAGTACCGTCTCGTACGAGACCCTGGAGGGTCCGTTTCGCTCTTGCTCGATGCGATCCCGTCGCCCGTCATTCGGCTCGACTACAGCGAGGTGGTCCTTCCTGCGAGTTCTTTGGGAATCTCCTCGATCATCAACCAGGGGTTGGCTTCGATCACATGGGGGGCCTTCGATCCCACCAATATCTCTCAGACCTCGTGGGACTTCGTGCGCTACGGCATCACGAGATCCCCCACAGAGATCCGAATTGTTCCGCACCACCAGTTCTTGAATCAGCGGAACGTCATGTCCTCCCCGGAGCACCTTTTTACAACGGTCGCGCACAACCATACTCAATTCTCTTCCTCTTCTACGGGTATCCCGTACCCTTGGGAGGAATTTGCCGAGAATCCAGCCGTGATCGCCTTCACGCGACTCAATGAGGGCACTCCCCTGGTCCCTTCGACGCAGACGTATGAAGTTCGCCGGCCCTCCCCGGTCTTTGAGTTCGTCTCAGGTTTGAACCGACCCGAGGATGTACTTAACAACGACGGGGACTTCGTTACCAACGATGCAACGCTGAGGGTCCGTCTCCTCGTCCCCAAGGACGTACTCTACAACGACCTCAAGATCATCGAGCAATCAACCGGAGAAGCGGAGCATATTGCTCCGTTTTCGGATGAGTACAACCCCATCGCCCTCAAGAAGCTCAACTGGACCAAGGACGTCTGTGCTGTCTACTCGGGGGATGTCCTTCCAGAGAACGACCCGGACTTCAAGACGCAGTGGGTCCTGGAGTCCGACGATCCTGGGCAAGTGACCGCCACCGCCTTCGCTGGAGTTCTCACCTATTCGACCTTAGCCTCCCCTACAAACACGATCTATCGTAATCCCACTCCTCTAACGGACCCGGCGGGGCTCCAGACGACGGTGAGCTTCAAGTTGAAGTTATTGAATGACGCGACCTCTGGAACTGGAGACACGGGAGTCCGGTTCGGGTTCAATGCTTTCGGGCTCACGGCAGCTCTAGCCTTCGTTAGTACGCCTTTGGGGGACCGGGAGGTCCGGCTCCTCGACTTGCTCTCGAACACGACTTTGGGAGCCATCCCGTTCGACTTCCTCGATGGATCTTATCATGTGTACTCTCTCGTCAAGAACGTTGGGAATGGTACCCTCGACTTCCTGATCGATCCTTGAAAGGAATCTGATGTCGTTTGGAGGAGGGTCGTACGGAGGAACACCGTTTGGAGGGGGCGGAAGCCTCTTCCAAGTGGTCAGTGCTACGGCTCTCAACCCGTTCACTGTCCGCATCACCTTTTCGGAAGGGCCGGACCTGTCGGTCCCGGCGACGATAGATACGTCGAGCTACACATTTGGACCCAATCTTCAAGCGCTTCAGGTCGTAGCTGATCCCTCCGACGTCAATTCGCTTCGAGTCATCACGACGGAGCAAGACTACCAGCTCTTCACGGTTACGGTTTCAGAGGACGTTGAGAGCTATGACGGGTCTACTATCGACCCGGATGCAGATGAAGCGACCTTCACAGGATTCCCCTCTTCCAACCGTTTTGCGGCTCGGACTCAAAGCGCAACCGCCATCAACCTTGTCTTCCACCAGCCCATGTTGGTGGACTCTGAGCTATCGGATCCAGCGAACTATACGCTGCAAACGATCGACGGTTCCCCGTTGCCGGTCACGGCTGCTACCCCCAACCTGGTCGCTAATGCTACCCGTGTTATTCTGACCGTCATCTCCCTCACCTCTGGGATCCCTTACGTTCTAACGATTTCCCCCAACGTCAAAGCAGCCGATGGTCGGGTCGTTCTCCCCAACACGGCCATCTTGGTATGGTCGAAGACGCAGCTCCGAACGTCCGTCCCCCTCTCTAAGTTCACTGGGGAGGTGCGAGCGAAGAAGTCGGCAGGGCCAAGTCTCGAAGAGGTCCTATCGCTCAATGAAGCGCTCTCTGTGGTGCTGGACCCGCTTCGCTTTGGCCCAGCCTTTGCTGACGCTCTACCTGAGACTCTAACGCTTTCAGAACGTCTCCAGGTCTCTGGGAGTGGGGTGGATACGGCCGTTCGGCATGCCATTCAACTTTCCGAGACCATTCAATTCGAGGAGAAATCTGCGGTATCTAAGCAACCTGACAGCCGGTCTACGGTCGAGATGAGTCTCGCTGAGACCTTGAGCTTCCTGGAGTCGCTTACGGTACTGCCTCCGGTTCAGTCCGGTATCGACCCAGGAGTTCGAGACCTTTTCGGTAACCCCAACGGGCTCGTGTTCTTTTCCCCAGCTCTCAAGTCTGGAGGTGCCCCTTCCTCTTCGATTCAAGTCGATGACGTCAAAGCTTGTACGCAGGCCTTCGAGCGCTACGAGTTCCCTCGACCCGTTGACCCTCCTCCTCTCTTTACGCATGGTGGGGGTGTTGTACCAACTCCTGTCGCCTCTTTCCTGAACTCCGGCGTTCTCTTTGCTGGCTTCTATCTACTTGGAGAAGCAAAGCACAACCTTGGCGACAAGCGCTCGGAGGTAGTCACCCCTTTGGTGGACATCGGAGCGGTGTTCACTCTCACAACGACCGTCACACCGTCCGACGTCGCTCTATTGAACAGCCCTACCTGGGCTCTGTTCAACAACACGGTCCCGCCTCCGTATGTTTTCGTGACGGTCGACAACCTCTCCCCGCTGCCCGCTCCCGTGGTGAACGAGAGGCGCTACTTCGTGAACCCAGCCGAGGTCCTGTCCCTTGGGGAAGGTCTCTTCACCTCGGCTGCGACGAGCATCTTGGTCGGGGAGACCTTTGGGATCACCGAGAACTTCGACTTGGTACCGGGGGAGAACGTTGTTCAAGTCAACGTTTTCGATAGCCTGACGCTTTCGGAAGCTATCGAGACCAAGCTTGGTGTGAATCTCTTTGAGACTCTGACCCTTGGTGAGAGTCTATCAACCCTCTGACGGTTGTTCTTATAGCTTCGTCGGTGTGTTGAAGCTCGTTCGTCCCAGCAGGCGAGCTTTCCAGACCGGAGAAGATGCACATGAAATTGGATGAGGTGTTCTCCCGCGTAGGCTCTCGGTTCTTCGGAGCCTTGAAGTCTCGCTACGAGGAGAAAGCGCCGGGCATTCGAGGTGATGTTTCCCTCATCCTTCGGGATGGGGCCTCCGGGGTTGAGCAAGACCGACGGGAGATCAAGAACATCATTGTCAAGGATGCCTCTATCCTTGTGGCTCGTCTGATGAAGGACAACGCAGAGCCCACGAAGGGGTGCTTTGTCCTTGCAGTCGGGACGGGTGACATCGGCTGGAATCCACTGGCTCCGCCAGCTCCAACGAACACGCAGAGGTCTCTCTACTCGGAGTTGACTCGCAAGACGTTCTCAACGACACAGTTCATCGACGCCGCAGGTGTCCCAACGGCCATCCCGACAAACGTGGTCGACTTCTCGACCATCTACACGGAGTCTGAAGCGGTCGGACCTCTTGTCGAGATGGGCCTCCTTGGGGGCAACATCTCGACGAACCTGTCCATTCGCAACCCCGTGCTTCCCCCAAACGGGCCCTACAACCCGTTGGTCGATTTGACCACAAAAGAGACGATGGTGAACTATTTAACGTTCCCAATAATCTCGAAACCAGCGACTTCCACGCTGGAGATCGTCTGGCGTTTGAGCTTCTGAGCCATGGATAAGCTCCGCACCAAATCTGTAGGTAATCGTTCAATCGTGGAGATCCACTGATGGGGACCAAGAATTTAGGCCCGGCAGTCAGTGGGTACCTCGACCCGGATGGCCGGAGTTTTGAGTCTGTTGCGTTCCAGGCTGGCAAGCCTGTTCTCGACAAGGAACTCAACCTCTCCGAGGACTTGGACTTCGGGGCAGCCTTGGGGCTGGTCAGAAGGCTGGCGCCTTCTGGGTGGCTCACGAACGACCACCTCAACAAGTCGGACCCAACCGCCTCGCTCTTCGTCCCGTCGGTCATCGCGAACACCCTGGTCCTAGCAAACAACCTCACGGCCCTCGTCAACGGCTGGCCCATCCTTCTCGCCTACACTGGAAGTGCTTCTACGAACACGTTGGACTTGGGAGCCGGTCCTGCTGGTAACGGAGCCAAGCGTACCGACATCGTGATTCTCGAAGTGTGGAGGAAGCTCATCTCGGCTTCCCCCAGCACGGACGGCAAGAGCCCTACGGGTCGGATCTGGCGGAACGGCAACGTCAAGATTCAAGCAGCGGATGATGCGGTCCTCAACTTTGCGGATGACATCCTGGATGCCATCGTCGCCTCTGAGACGACCAAACGGGTTCAGATTCAATACCGAATCCGGGTCATCCCAGGCGTCGACATTTTCGCGTACCCCAACGGAATCGATGATCCCGTAGTCTTGGCCAACTCGGTTCCTCCTAGTGCGGGGGCACCCAACGGGGTGGTTACAGCCTTCGTATACCAAAACCAGAGCGCTAACGGCGACCCTGGACTTTGGAGGGCAGGGGATGGCCTTCCCACAAACACGATTGATTCAGTTGATGGGTACATGTACGCCATCCCCCTCGTGGCTGTTTTCCGTAGAAATACAACAGCCTTCGAGCGTAACCTTAACCATAACGGTGGGGTTGCATCACCTGGACCGTCGGATCGTCCTGATGGTTTGCTCTACGACATCTTTGTAGCCAACGATGTGGCTGATCTTCGTCAAGCTACCTCCATCACGGGTTGGGGCAGCTATTTGGAGGTGGGGGAGAAAAACTTCAACTACCTCCTCGACAACTCGCTCAAGACGGAGTGGGAAGTCACGGCCCTTGGGGGCGGCGTTGCCGGTCATACCCTCTTTTGGGCCGATGAAATCGGAACCCTACCAGGTGATGGTGTCCTCACTGGGGACACCCCCGGAGCTGATTTCATAGGTCAGTTTGACTGCACCCGCCGGTTCTTTTCTGACCGTGTGGTCTACGAAGTGCTGACATTCCAAATTTCCCCTGGAGATCCCAACGTCTCCACGGCTACGTGGACCACGGGAACAGTCGTAACGATCAATCCTGCGGCGATGGCGCAGTACCCTTTTTCTGGGGCGATCGGGTTCATCAGTCGTGCTCCCTCGGGGACTCGAATTGTGGATGTTGTGGGGGCTAGGATCCACGGGACGACTGCCCTTGAAAAGGGGATTGAAGTAGGTTTCGCTCAAGCCTCCCCTACGGCCATCCCTCTCTATGTTCCGTTTCCTGTTACGAGTATTTCCGGGCTAGGTCAGTACCCACCTGGAAACGTTTTTATCACCCTTGGGACTCCTCCGATCGGTGGGTTGACCACCGAACCGATGTACATCGATCTTCTCATTGGTTACCCCCCTGGAGTGGGTCTGACCAAGACGCCGACTGATGACTTCGGGACCCCTAGTTTCTACATCAACAACCCAGGACCTCCGGCTCTACCTGCAACCGCTCCTGTCAGCTTCAGTGCGATGCAGACGCAGGCGATCGATGCCCCTCATCGAGAGGTTCAGCTTCAGTACAAGACAAGCACCATCACGCATACGCTGTCGGCTGATTCGGGTGTGGCTACGTCAACGAAGTACGTGCTCCCTGAGCGAGTTGAGACGCTCATTCAAGTAAGGATCAACGGAGGCCCCCTTCCGGGTGCAGGTGGATCGCTCGATGCGAAAGGTCGTCTTCTCACCCTCAGTGGTGGGACGGCTGCCCCTGGTGACATCATCGACGTGGATTATCAGGCCATCCGGCCGATGCCTCAATCCAGCGTTCAGATGACGGTTTACTATGAGGCTAGAGCTTCGCAGACGGTCCGCTCCGCGCTCCTTGGTACGAGCCTCACGATGGTTCCCAGATGGATCTCGCCTTTCCTCTATTCGATCACGACCGGATCTGGTTCTCAAGGAGAAGGCTACCCCTACCCCTTCGCTTACGTTCAGACGGGCGGGGTCATTAAGGATGGTGGTGGGTGGTCAGGGGAGCACGAGCTGGATGGGGATCTCGGCATCTTCGTAGCGGAGTTCAACGCCTCAACCGGCTTCTTGCGGACCCACTCGGTCATTCCGTATGTCCCGAATCCGGAGTCGGTGACGTTCACTCGGGCTTTGATCGACGCGGACATTGAGAATCGAACCTACTTTCCTTCGGTTCCGACTTCTTACAAGCCGAACGCCTTTGGTCAGCCTCTATCCGACGAACGTATCCACAAGGTGGTCATGCCGACCGTCATGGAGACGACTTCGGACTCGGTCCTTGGTAAGAAGGGGACCTTGTTCATGGTTCTCTTCGTTCGATGGGCGGAATTTGACGCTGAGAACAGCGTCAAATTCTTGGCGGCAAACAACACGACCATAGCGAGCGTCTTCCGACTGTCCGGGAACCTCCTGAACCGGAGAAGCTAAGATGCCGTCCAACAAGGATCCCTCTGTCGTACAACCCGGCCCCGGAAAGCTAGCGGGGGGTCAAGTTCCTGCGAGTGCTCTTGCATTCCCCTTTTCTGGGTCGGGGGACCTTTCCTCTCACATCACTGACCCGATCGACGCCCACATGAGCGGGGCGGTTGGTATCCCGGAATTCAACCCTACGACGGGACAACCACTCCTTTCAACGGCAGGTGGGCCTTACGATGGGGAGTCCGTTCTCGATGCACTCGCGGCTCTAGCTGATCTTCTTCCGGTGAGACCGGATGCTATCGGCTTCAACAATGTCGTCCCAAACTCTGGGCTTCCCGATTGGACTTCGGCTCTGACCGTTGGGGGTTTGGCCGAACACGGAGGTTGGACCGACGCGACGGGTATCGTCACGAAGTACCTCACCCCGAACGGTAGCTTAGGAGCCCATGCGATTACGGGTATCGTCTACCCGGCCGATCGGGGGGTTCTTGCTGTCTACAAGACGACCGATGCGGATTTCTTCAATTCGGGACAAACTACACTTGTGATGGCCCTTTGGTTAGGGGCGAATCCTCCCCCTGCGGGCATCCCTGGGGCTGCTTTCGTTGAGGCTACCCGCCCCGTAAGCCAGTCGGATTACGTTGCGTCGCTTGCGGGCCTTGACAAGATCAGCTTGATCGATCGCCTACCCTATCTCTCCAGCTACCCTGGGTTGGAGTATACCGCCTACTCCACGAATTTCTCGTCGTACCAACTTGCGAAGTACAACTTCTCAATCACGTTGGTTGCAGGGGACAACGATAGCTACCTGATTGGCCACTGGAAGGAGGGCTATGCGGCCTCACTTGCTGCGATTCAGCCGGCGGCCTTGACGGCTCTCACGTTAGTAGCAGGGAATTGCTACTCGGCTGTACCCTCGTTGCCTATCGAATTCGAGACCGTCAACAGGAAGAACATCTTCCTGGACACGGATTCCGCATCGGGTCCTACGGTTGGATCGATGACAACGGCACCAGCGGGTACGATAACCTCCACCCCCTATTCGGGCATCGAGCATTACAACTCAACGGGGTTGACCTTCAACTTCACGGCGACGGCAACCGATGTCTTCAAGAACTCGTACCTCACCAACCAAGTCGCAACTGGAAGCGTGCCTGCTGGTTTTGAGTCTACGGAAACCCCTGCTAAAATCGATTTGACCGCATTTGGGGGTCTGGTTCATCCGTATCGTTTGTACGACAACGGGCTCCTCTTCGTGGATGACGGAACGGGTTTGGCGTTCACGCTTGGTTCACCTCCTCAAATTCTCGATGTGGCGAGGGCTCAAAACCCCTCGCAAGCCATCGGTGGGGCTGCTTCTACGATTCCATGGCCTTACGGTCAGGTTGGGGTCGAGTGGCGTAGTCCCTTTGGGGGTCTTGCTACGCAGGCAAGCACGGAACGCTACATTTATAATCCTGTTGCGGGTAGCCTCACGACGAACACCTACGAACCTCTCAACGATGAGTCGTACAGGCACATCTCGTCGTTTGCGGCGGGTAGTCCGGCGACACCCATCCTTCCTGCGGGAGTTAACGTCTTAGTTTCCGCAACTTTGCTTGCATCGGGGGACGGTAACCTTCAGGTCCATTCGGGGAGGCTCATCTACCCCTCTACGAACTTCACCGTGGCTCCGTATAACCCAACCACCCCTGGAGGGGATTATGCAGCCGTTCTGGCCGGAGATTTCGCGAACCACATTCGTCGGCATGTTCGAGCGTTCAATACGGGCATCGCTCGTAACACGGGCAAGATCCGCCTTAAGGGTCTTGCTTCGGTAGCGTTTGCCTCGACCGGGGCCTTCACGGGTAGCGAGGTTAACGATCACACTGGTGGGGCGATCGTCCAAGTCAAGGTCCCTGGATCGACGGGTTGGTTGGATCTGGGTCGCTCCAAAGGTGACCCAGACCTTGCGACGACGGACTTCCGGGGTTGCGCTACGGGTACGTCGGGTCCTGATGTTACGGTTTCCTACGACACCACAGCATTCACTGTGGATAATGGCTTCGGTGACTTCCTCATCTTCGTCCGGGTGTCGTTCATCAAAAACGGAACAGGAGAGACTCTCGATCTTCAAGAAGTTGAGTGGCTTCCGCCGTGAGCCCTAAAAGTCGCTAGGCTTTTTATCCTTTAGCTCGAACAGGACACATGGCTGGAACCTTCACCTCAACAGGCGCCTACTCGAATATCACGCGACTGGAGCTGGAGCAGCTTCGGCGTGGAGACTTCACGGCCGGGGGTAAGGCCCTAACGATCGGGGACTCTGCCCTCTTGCCTGAGGGGATCGTCGGCAAGGGTAACGTCAATTCCGAGTCGTTCTACTCTAACGCCTCGATAATGCTAAAGGAGGTGCTCAGCGTTCTCCCGCCGAGCAAGCCCGGGGATTTCCTCCAAAAGAATCTCAACATCTACCCGAACGGCTCGGAGAGCGCGGAGTGGTACGGTCCTACAGAGATTTCGTTCGGCGCGGAGTTCGATAGTCCCACCGCAATGACCGCCTTCCCGACGGCCTCTCAGTTTCAGGACTTGGCTGCTGACTTCATCACTGATGGAGTTCAAGCCGGGGATCTGATCCTCATTGAGATGCCTGCGCAAGGTAACAAGGTGGCTGTCGTCTCTGTCGTTGACAATCTTTCCACGCTCACCGTCACGGACATTACAGGCGGCTCTTGGGCAGCCAATACCGTCAACTGGTACCAAATTGTTCGTCCCAACGCGGTCCAACTTTTTGCCGTACCGGGCTCAGGCCCTGTCGGACAAGAACAGACGTTCCTGTTCGTCATTCCTGGTTCGACGTTGCACAACACGGTTGGTCCGACAACAGACGCCGTCAACCTCGATCGCGTGCGGAACATCGTATCGCCCCGCTACGCGCTCGACACCACCGTCGATCGAGCGGATGCCGTCTACGTTTCTCCGGCCCCTCACACAACGCTATCGGGCCTCGGGTATCGTGTCGTTCTCTACCCCGACGACGGCTCGGGTACGGCCCCGGATCTGTCGAGTCCGATCACGTCGCTGAACCCGGTCATTGACCCGGCGATCCCCGCTGACGATCAGCGGATGACGATCGACTACGCAGCAGGTACAGTACGATTCTCGTGTGCCCCAACCCTCAGCGGTCAAATCAAGGTCGCTGGTGGCGTTAATGGTACCACTGGGCGGCTCAATCTGTACGCGGTCTTCTGGGCGATCGACAAGAGATCCGCCGGGTACGCGGACACTTACACGAATTCGACTGCACGTGGACTCTACGTCCCGAACGAGAACGGAACGACCCCCACCGCCTTTGCGGCTCTACGCAACAACGGTATCTCGTGGGTGTTCGTCAACCAGTGGATTACAGGGGTTGGTCAGCCGCAGATTCAACTCAGCGGCAATGCCGTAGGCGATCGTAACATTCACACGTTGGGGGTGGATGACAGCACCCAGTCCATCACTAAGAAGCTTAACGCGCAAGGTGTCACGTGTGGTGACGGTGTGAAGTCGTTCGGGGACTTTAACGGAGCGACCGCTCTCGAACAGGTGATAGCGTACTGGATTGGTACCGCCCCTCTCAACGATTCGCTGACGATCTTCTTGAAGGGTGGGGATTATACGCTGGGTAACAGCAACTTCAATGTCCCAGCGGGTAAAGAGGTCATTATCCAAGGCGAGGGGCGTGAAGCCACCCACATCCTTTTTGATGGCGGCTCCTCCATCACTACCTGCATCGGTGTTAATGCTGGATCGCGTCTCCATCTCGCTGATCTCGCGATCAGATATGGGGCGGGTGGTTACCTCTCTGCACAGGGCTCCGTCAGCGCAGACCGCTGCCTGTTTGAGGAGATCAGCATTTCGTACTCCAACGCGACGCCCTACAAGGCATCGACGACTGGACCGAATCCGTTTCTTTCGATCTTTACGGACTGCGAGTTCAACAACGACCTCAGCCACCCCTTTGCGGGGGCACCTCGATCTGCGATCTCGATCTACGCGAGCGGTACGAGCATGAAGGGTTTCGTGTTCCGTAACTGCTACATGCGTAGTGCTACCGCTGGTGGAGTGGTGGTTTACGTCACGACGTTCGGTGCGGGTTCGCTCGCTGCTACGGTCAGCGACGTCGCGTTCGAGAACTGTGTGATCGACCTCCCTGCGGTTGACACTACTTCGGCCACGGCTATCGCCACTTCCGCAGGAGTACTCGCGGTTGATCCTGAACTCACGGTTGATGTACTAACCGTGGACAAGGTACGCTTCCTCGACTGTACGGTCAGTGTCGTGGATAATACCCGCAACAACACCGTGTTGCTGCATCTGATGCCGCTCCCCTTCAATGCAGCGAATGCGACAACCGAACGGGCAATCATCGGCACGGTCGAAATCTCGGGTGGTGTATGGTCCGTTCCGCTCGATCGTGGAACGGACTTCGTACCCTTCTTCCTCCAGTGCTTCAAGCCAATAGTCAAGAACGTAGCGTTCGTAGGTGGTGGCCAGGAAACACTCGCGTTCAACACCTCCCCTGGGTTTAGAGGTAACGGTTTCTATTCCGTAGCCCAGCGAGTGTCTCTTAGCAGCACGGACTACATCTCGGTCACGGACAACTTGATTCACCACGGGTGGGCGACAATCGCCGCTTCCGGTACCTCGATCGAGAACACGACCGGCGCCGCGAATATAGACTCTGGGCTCGTAATTCGCGACATCTCCTTTACCCGATTCCACCGAAAGGCTGGGCGGGCAGGATACCTGGTCCTTGTCGGTCCTAACTCACAAGGCGGTCCGGCAGATGTGGATGGTATTTACATCCATAGTCCGCGTGCAGCCGGGAGTGCTAACAACACGAACGTCCCTCTGCATTGGATTTTCATCATCACTGGGGGCTTGGGGTCGTCTACGGTAAATCGAGGAACTAACGGCTCCTTCCGGGGGATCACCATCACGGTTAACAACACCTCGTCGAGCCCTACGGGAGCTAACCCCGATCAGTGGGTTGCGGGAAGCTTCCTCGTGCTTCAGCCAGAGGGACGTCTCGTCGTCGAGGACCCGGTTATTCACCCCGCTCTTGTTGGAGGCACTGACCCCAACACGAGCAATGGTATCGGCATCAAGTTCCCGTGGGGTCCAGGAGGAGGTTCAAGCGGTACTGGTCTCGCGATGGACCTCGGCCCCCTTCAAATTCTACGGCCGAAAATCGAGAATTGCTGGCTTGCCATCGACCACAACGGCGGGCTTGTTAGCGGTGGTCCGATGGGCCCAATCATCATCGATGGGTTGCGGTATCGTTGCGTTGGCGGCACTTGGCCCAACAACTACGATCCGCAATATGGGATCCGTCTCGTCTCCACGAGCATCGATTTCAACCGTCTGGTTGTGAAAAACTGTCAATCCCTCACTTCTCAAAAAGACACATCGAACTTCATTGGGATCCATTTCCAAGGTACGACCTGGCAGCGGAAAATGGAGTGTGTGGTTCACGATAACTACGTCTATACAGACTACGGCGCTGGATTCATTGGCGCCTTGGGTGCGGGGATTGCCGTCATCAGTGGGAATGTCGCCAGTACGCCGGCTTTTCACATCTCCGGCAACTTCTGTGGGGGTAAGTTCGGGGGGTTCGACAACATTCTCAATTACATTCAGTTGCAGATCGGTAATGGTACGGCTCTAACAAATGACACCCTAAATGGTGGCGCCTACTACACAAATGCTGAGACGGGCCATTCCACCGCAAGCTCCGTAGCTTACAAATTCCTAACTACCTCCCTCATGGTTCATAACAACGCTTCATTGAAGACCCCCTAGTATGAACATCCTGATCGCCAGCACGGAGTACGAGGTCGTTCACAGCTTCGGCGAGTCGAGGGTCCTGATTAGCTACGAGGGGCTCACCGTCTTCGCGGACCAAGCTCCTGATGGGACATGGGGGTTCTCTAGTGAATCCACCCGAGAGGACGAAAGGTCTGTCATCGAGACGTTCCTCTCGACGTTTCAAGCGCCAGGGCGTTATGACGTTCCGGTCCAATGTGAGGTCCACGGCTTACCTACGGAGGGGCTCGCTGATCAACTCAACGCCTCAATCAAAGCCTGTCGGCAGTGCGTCGTGCGGTCTATGGGGGGGTGACAAAGCATGTCCACGCAATACCTAGTCAGCTTGTTTGACGATGCTATCAACGGTGTCGTCTCCGCATCTGGGGCTGCCTTAACTCCGGTCACTGGGAACTATGTTGTTCGGGTTCCTGATGACGTTGCAGTAAGGAACCCAACCAACCTCTCGGATCTACTCACAAAGAAGTACACGGGTATCCTTGGGTCGCATGGTTTATTCACGCAGATCGTCTTTGACGACATGCTCGACGCCACAGGGGTAAATACTGGACTTACGACTGGGGTTACCCTTGGGGACAAGGGTACCGTAGGGCTTTACCATACGAATCTGGCAGCCGCCCATACTCCAGTTCTTCAAACGACCCCTCAGGCGATCATTTGGGGTGGTCCACCCCCCGGCCCGCCTCAAGGGCTCGTGACCTACGAGTTGTTTACCTACGTGGACACGGACGACAAGGATGAGGTGTTCGTCCGAACTTATAAGGAGCTGGTCCCGGATCTTGACGTCTCCGTAGAGGTTAGTTTCAACGGGGGTGTTACGTTTGTGGCCACGACTGACAAGTCACTTGTCTCGTTGACTCTCCCGGATCAAGGGACTTCAATCGTTTTGAGGTTCACTCGATTGACGGCACACGGGACTGGCGTACCTGATCGAGTGCTCATAGGGTCGTGGGCGGTCCTGTTTTGAGAGGACGCGGTTCTCTTCTAATGAACCAGCCTCGGCTAGAAGAGATGGAGATGAACGTCCATGGTTGACAATCTCGGAACGGGGGTATCGCGGGTCCTTGACCCGAAGCAGACGGGCTTTTCGCTCGTCTTGTGGCAGCAAGGAAAGCCCCCGCTTGATGCGGAGTTGAATCTTCTCCAGCAGCTTTCCCAAGACTGGCGCCAACAGCTCGTGCTTCGAGGATCACCCTCTGGCTTCCTTGGGAACGAGACGAACCCGTCCAAAGACTTCCTCACGAACGCCAACTGGTCCAACTGGTTCCGATTCGGCCGTCAGCGAACGGGCGAGACCAAGTCGATCATGTGGGCTGCCGTTAACGGATGGCTTATTCCCGTAACGGGAACCAAGACCGGGACGCCTCCAGGGTCTCCCAACAACGCGGACACCTGGAACAAGATCACGCTCGACCCACCCCCATCCAACAGCGGTGACTTCCGAGCGGACTTTGTGTTCCTTGAGGTTTGGTTGGCGAGGGTGCCTCCCGGACCATCAAGCCTCAACAAACCCAGCGCCTCAGCCGTCTATCGCTACGGCAACGTTGAGGGTGGTTACTCGTTCCTTGCGGACGATATCCAAGACCCGGCCATTGGGGTCGAGACGACCCAACGAGTTCAGGTTCAATATCGGGTCCGAGTCGTCAAGGGGCTCATCGGTCTTGCAACCTACCCCTCTGGGTTTGACCCGACCATTGTGAAGGCTCGTGGAGCTGCGACGGTAGATACCGCGTTCACCTTCACCAACATGCGGCAAGAGCTTGGAGATCCCGGTCTCTGGCGTGCAGGTGACGGGACGGCCAACTCTCTAGGTACCGTTGACGGCTACACTTACGCCATCCCCCTCAGCGTTGTTTTCCGACGCAACTCCGTCGTTTGGGCGGGTGATCCAAGCCAAAACCTCAACGGTGGTTTCAACCGTAACCCCACGGCTACGGATCGTACGGGAATCAAGACGTTCTCTACGATCCCCACCCTACTCAACGCCATCACCGAGAGTTCTACAACGATCTCTCTGGTTTCGGCGGCTGACATCCCTCTTCCCGCTACCCCTGCATCAGCGGTTCTCGTTCAAATTGGGGATGAGTACCTGACCTACACGGCCATCACCGGAACCACGGTGAGCGGCCTTGTTCGTGGAGCTAACGGCTCAAAGGCCGAGCCTCACAACGCAGGGTCTCCCATCAAGATCCTCTCGGGTCGCCCGGACGGGGTCTTCTCGGACCAGATCGCGGGAACGGACATCCTCGATCTCCGTCACATCGTGAACCCCAATGGGTTCAACTACAACACGCTTCTGGCTGCCAACCTCGACAAGCTTCTGAAGGGTCAGCTTCGAGCCAACTGGAAGCGTTCGGGTGGTGGACCGCAGGGGCCGTTTGTCTTCTACGAGGACAAGATCAGCTCCTCTGCGGCTGGTCTTGGTATCACGAAGCTGGACTCCCCCGACAACATCCGAATGATCTTCTCGGATGCGGCTGCCCAGCAGAAGGTGGAAGTTCTCTGCACCCCCTTCACGGCCCCCGTCATCATTCCAGCTCAGCAGCCGGTAGGGGCATCGTGGTCGCTCACGATAAACGCCCTGACGACACGTCAGCGGGCGGCGAACCAGTGGGACACGGAGCTGGCCGACAACGATGGGCTTGGAGACCGTATCAAAATTACGGTCGCTCAGTTCAAGAACACGGTCCCCGGTGCGGATTCGGATCAGGTCCGATACTTGAACGAAGTTCCAGCAGAGAGCGCCAATGGTGCCTCTACAAACACCACAACGTTCACGGACACAACGATCAACTTCCTCCAACCTGGGGTTGAGCCTGGGGACCTTCTCGTCATCTTCACGGGTGCCGCAAAGGGGACCTACGGCATCGTCTCCGTTGAATCAGAGACCTCTCTCACGACCGACCGCCCCGTACCGACTGCAACGAGCACCTACGTCATCCGTAAAGGTCGTGGGGCTGTTGAAATTCGCGTGGATGGGGTGGAAGACCCCATCCCACAAGAGCGTTTCACGATCACTCCTTCCAACCCAATGCCGGTCGATGACATGGTCATCGAGTTCAAGGGTGCTGGCGTCCCGTTCCCGTTTGCGAAGACAGTCTACATCACGATGCACCTCCAGTACGGACCGGGGAGAGGGATCTCTCGTCGACCGGACTCGCTTCACAGCATCTCGTTGTTCAACCCAAACTCGGACTTGCTGATCCAACCCTCGGCTGTACCGGCGACCAACTACCCACTTCGGACATCATGGGCCTTGCTTTGGAGCAAGTACCGGAGCGACCAGTACAAAGGGCTCCTCCCGGTCACAGCAGAAGCCTACGCCGACCTTGGGAGCAAGACGGTCATCCTTACCCCCTTCCGTCGTATCGCTTACCCAGCGACACCCACGGGTATTCGCACCCAAGATGGGGCAAATACCAACCGGCATATGGCCTCGTTTGCAACGGGGACGACAGGTTTTACCTCAGGATCCACCGTTTTCACGGATGGTTCGGCCAACTTCGGAGCGTCTGGTGCGGTCGTGGACGACCTTCTGTTCATCCCCTCTGGTCTTGGGCAGGGTCACTACCGTGTAACGGTAGTTGGGGTTACGACCCTCACGGTGGACCGAAACATCCCCACGGATACGGGAATCACGTACTCCGTGTACCACACGCAAGGTCTCATGCCGGTCAACAAGCTTGACGGGACGACGGCCAAGTGGACGACAACGGACCCGCTCGGTCTCTTCTCTGGTTCAACGGATTCGGATGCGAACAGAAAGAACTTCTACGTCCAGCTCCCGAGGCATCTTGTCCCAGGGTTTGGGGCGGTTCATGCGCCGGTCCTCCCGGCCAATGGGACCATCTTCCATCGAGGCGTCAACTTCATGCTTCAATCCCGTGAGGGATTGAATACGTCGGTTACGGACTCGGACCACTGCAAGCAGTACATCAACTACACGACCAACGTTCCGTTGTCCTACGCTTCGATCTCGACCGGCAACTTCACGGGTCTGACGATCGTTCCAGCGACGTACAACTCGACGTTCTCGTTTGGGGGTATCACCCATGCCGGGTCTCGGTTCTTCACCGACTCACGAGGTCTTGGGCGGCAAGGTATTGAACTCCCCCCGTTCTACGGAATCGCTCGTATTTGGGCGGTCTATGAGGCCAGTGACTACAAGGCCAATGGGTCTGGGGTCAACCCCTCTACGCGTGAGTCAACGGGCGTCGGAGCTGTGAACCTTCTTCGTCAGAACTTTAACGGTCCTACCTTCTGGATCGAGATCGACGATGATGGGGACTCGACGTTCATCCTAAACGCTGAGACTTTGGACCTGTCGAAGTCTCCCGTACCCATCCCGAGCTTCACCTCAAAACACTATGTTGTGGAGGCGTCGATCTTTGGGTTTGACCGAGGCGCGTTCGACCTGAACAAACCTTTCAAGATGGTTCTCTCTAGGGACCGATCAGCGGCAAACACGGGAGTTCGCTCTACCAACACGGACGTTGCTATTTTCGGCCCGGTATCCATCCTTCCAGGTCCGATGTCGGCGTCGGATACGGCGCTCCTCAACTATTCTCGGACCCCTTACCTAGGGGATCCGTGGGGGAGTCAGTCAAACTACCTCGACCTCGGCCACAGTCCTGGTCCGTTCCAGACGACAACGGCCTATCAGCTCGCTTCTTCGCAGCTTGATGAGGCGTCTCTGACAAGACCCAATCAGAAGGCTTTGGAGATCCTAGCCTCCATTGGGTTCATCACAACGCTGGGGTCCGGTCGGTTCTCTGGGGATGTGGTCCCCGGCAACGTCTACGATTTCAGGAACGTCGGCTTCGAGGACCAGACGGTCTACCCGCCTACCAGTGGCGTAGCCCCTCGCCCAAAGATCCTCATGGGGGCTATCTCGGACCTAACGGCCCCTGAGGTAAACCCCGAGTACCTAGGGTGTTCGGAGCGTCTGCCTCTTGGGGGATTTTGGAAGGACAAGGACTTCCGAGGGGGTTACTTCACGAACGCGAACCTCTCCCCGCTTGCCTACCTGGATAAAACAGGGGTCGGGTTTGGAGCGGCCAGCCTTGCCAAAACTAAGCTCCTCGAACAAGACGAAATCAACCTTCTTCCTGCGTCTATTGCGGCGGGTCAAGCGGGTGAAGTGGTCGTTGAAGTCGACGGTGAATCCGGGAACTACACTCTCCTCACCAACTTCCGAACGTTCCGAGGAGGCTCGGCCTTTACGGCCAGCGGAGATCGTCCTGGAGGTGAAGTCTTCGTTGTCTACGACAACCTGATGGTTCTCAACAAATCGTCCCGTGTTCTTGTAGGGCGAGCCTTCCTCGTTCGGAACAGCGTCACCAACGTAGGCGGAAATGAAGCCTCCGCAGGTGATGAGTTGATGCTGGCGATTGTGACCACGACCCAAACCCTTGAGAGTGGAGTACCCAAAGGGGGCTCCCTCTTCATCGGAACGAACGGAACCGGCGAAGGGTTGTCCGCAGCCGAGCTGTACCGTATCGAAGGGCACCCCCTCATCGCGAATCACGTTCGCTACGAAGTCGATCCGACGACGATTCAGTTGCCGAACAAGTTGCCGCCTGGGAGTCTGTGATGGCCCGTGGAACCTTGACCATCTACGATGTTCCGCCTGAAGTTCGCGCCAAAGGGGCGGCTCAGGCTAGGCAGCAACTCCACATGCTCCTATCCAATCCGCACCTTACGGCGCGTCAGAAGAAAGACCTCTTGGAGCGTCTTGCTTGGATTTCCAAGTGGGAGTCGGCAAATGTGGAAGAGATCGTCCCCAGACCGGCTCCACCACCAGAGGCTCCGCCGCCCCCGCCCGCACGGGAGCCTCAAAATCACACCGTGGAACTGACCGAGACCCTGACCGTCAAAGAAGCAGACGTGTAGTTCTACGGTTTGTTTTATGAGCCGGCCCATTGAAGGGAGCCCCGCAATGGACTTAGACAAGATTTTCGAGGCCTTCATAAATGCACAGACCGTGATCTTGTGTCTAGGCATCTATTTGATGACCTACATGATCCGCAAGGTCGTGGAGGGTTTCTGGAAGGGTGCCAAGGAAAACCGCATCTGGCGTGAAGTGTGGTTGCCGATCGGGCCAATCGTGAACGGCGGCGCTCTTGGCGTCTTTGCCAAGCAGTTCGTCTGGCCAACGGCCATCGGGACCTCCATGTCCGGTCGAATCATGTACGGAGCCATCTGCGGAGTCTTCTCGGCTCTCTTGTACAGCCGTATCCGGTCCTGGCTCCAGAGCGCACCTGCCAAGAAGGGTGGTAAGCCCCTTGGTCCTGCTGGCCCAGCTATTCTGCCTGGGGCGTCAGAGCCTCCGGCTGAGATGCCCTCAGACCCCCCTGCGGACGGGGCAGCTCAAGGCGAAGATCCTCCGAAACCCCCCACTGGCCGTGGGTGAGTCATGGGTGACACGTCCGAAGTAGAAAAGAAGCCCGTAGAACCTGAGACCCCTTCGTTTGGGGCTCGGGTTTGGGCTGGCTTCAAGGCGACGATGGGTTGGATAGGGGCCAAAGGGCTTGGTCCTATCCTGGCGGGGGTCGTCATCATCGTGGCCGTGGTGCTCGTCTCGATGGGTTTCAAAGACCTTCAGATCGGCGGTCTGCTGGGCAAGCTCCTCGGCAAGAAGGACCCTAAGGGTGAAGGCAGCACGGTCGATCTTGCGAACACGGTCGACCCTGACCGTATCGGCCCTGATGGCAAGCTCATTCAACCGGGGGACCCGGACTCCAAGGGGATGACTCAGGCCGTTGTGGTTCCCATCAAGGAGCCTGGTTTCTTCTCGGACCCCAAGAAGGTGGTCTTCACGGAGCCTGGGAAAGACAAACCCACGGAGATCATCCTGCCCGATGGGGTGACCAACAAGGACGTCGATCAGGTCGTAGTCGTGCGACCTGATGTCATGGTCGTGACGGTGAAAGACAAGTCGGGGATCCCGGCGAAGACCGTCGATGACCTACTTTTGAAGTACGGGAAGTAACCATGGCGAAGGCCGCCTACGAAGAGTGCAAGCGGTTGGGGCTTGGGGTCGACCACGGGCTTTGAAAATGAGCCACGACTACGATCGAACAGCTAGCGACGAACGCCTTGGTGACACGGCATCGAACCGGGTTCGGAACACCCGTCAGTTCGTCACCTCCGCAGCTCGGGACCTCAAGAAGGCAGAGCAGAGTTTCGTTGGCTATCCGAAAGTACGGGGCCAATAACTTCCGCTTTGAGGTAATAGAAACACTTTCAAGTGAAGAAGAAGCCTATAAACGGGAGACTTGGTGGATTCAACACCTTGGGTCGAATAGGTCTGGGGTTGGTTACAACCTCGAAGTCGGGGGGCTTGGGGGTAAGACCGTGACCGAATCCACACGCAAGAAAATGTCGGCAGCCCGTCTTGGTAAGAGACCTTCCCTCGAAACTAGAGCGAGAATGGCGGCATCCCAAAGGGGTAAAAAACGATCACCTGAAGCATGTGCGAAAACAGCAGCCGGGAATCGTGGTAAAAAGCGTCCACCTGAAGTGATCGCAAAAATCGCAGCGTCACGGGCCTGGTGGGTTGAGCAAGGTCAAACGCCTGAAGCACGGGCCAAGATGTCCGCTGCGTTGAGGGGGAAGAAGCCGACCCCCGAGGTGGTTGAAAAAAGAGCCTCTTCAAATCGAGGCCGTAAGAGGTCTCCTGAGGCCGTAGCGAGAATGACCGCCGCTCAACAGGCAAGACGGGCCTTAGAGGCAAGTAAGGCCAATCAGGAGGCGGAGGTATGAGCTGTTACCCTACCGCTATTTGTACACTTGGGTGTTTACTCATCGCTAGGTCAGCCTTAGCAGAGGAATGCTCCCTCTCAGGTCGATGTGTTCCGAAAGAGGATCTAGATGTTTTTGTGGGAGCACTTCGCGAAAAGAAGTGTCTTCAAGAGGAGAAGCCCAAGTTTCAGCTTGATCCGATCGTTATCATCACCGACGTAGAGGGTCGGGTCTACTACTCGGGGTCTCAGCCAGTTCCGTACTCCGTCACGATGAAGTGGTGCAACTACGAGGTGGTTGGACAAGGCAAGCTCGAAGTCACGGTTGCCAAACGAGAGCCTCCCGTCTGGGGGTTCCGTTTCAGGCCAAAGTTTGCGGGCAGTTTCCTTTTCGTTGACGCCTTCAAGCAGTCTTCCGCAGGTGAAGCCGTTGATGTCGGGATCCTTTGGGACCTCGCCTACTACCGCTCGTTCAACTTGAACGTGGCCACGGGGTTCCGTTCTGTTGGGGCCGGGCTTGGGATGGACGTCACCAAGAACTTCGGCGTTTACGCCGGGTACGCCTTTTCATGGTGGACGCTCCTTCACAACCCGCAAGCGGGGCTCTACTTCTCGTTTTGGTGACCTACCTCGGTGTAACGAGGGCATGATCCTTACTGCCCATCCGACGTTCCTCATCGACGGGTCCTCCGGGAGGTTCTACTCGGAAATTCAAGGGCTCAAGGGCATCGGGTACTGGAAGGTCTACGCGGGGGAGCCGGACTCGAATCCGGCGATGTCCGCCTGGCAAAAGGACTACGTGGCGAAGTATGCCTCGCTTCCGGACCCCAAGGACTTCATCGACAACACGTGGAGTGAAGAAGAGAGACGCCTGGTCGCGTCCTTCCTCAAAGGCGGGAAGTCCCTCATGCAGTGGAGGGGCTATTCGGGGTGCCGTCTCTGCAAGATTCACAACGGCTCGATGTGCCTCGGGGACTCCGTCTTCGTTTGGCCACAGGGGTTCGCACACTACGTCGAGGCCCACAACGTTCGACCCCCGAAAGAGTTCATCGATCACGTCAAGATGGCAAGGTCAGCTTCAAATGGCCGCTTTGAGGAGCCCATGCCAACGGAAGCGGACCACCAACGGATGCGGGAGATGGAAGCCCAGATGGACGAAGAGCGGCGTCATGCCATCGAGGCGGGCGAACGCTTGCCTCCGATCTCGGTCGACCTCTGGCCCACCAAGGACTGACATGACGGCTGCTGTTTCAAATCCGAACCCGGTCTACGAACAGATCAAGCAGGTTCGAGCGTCCAAGACGTTGGAGTTGAAGCCGACGTCGATGTTTCGGACCGAGTTCATGGGGCTCGACGGGACACCTCAGCCTTTCCGTCTTCGGTACTACCAAGCGCAGGGGATCTACCACCTGCTCATGATCAACCGAATGGTGCTCGGTGACGGCACGGGCTTAGGTAAGACCATTCAGGCAATTGGCGCTCTTTGCTACCTTTGGGAGAGAGATCCGGCGATCAAAGCCATCGTCATTTGCCCGAAGTCGGCCATCCGGCAGTGGGCGTCCGAAGTCGAGAAGTTCACGGTGGGTATCAAGACCTACGTGGCCACAGGAACGTTGGACCAAAGGAAGGCTGCCTACTTGGCTTGGGCAAAGGCTTCCTCGGATCCCGGCCAACCCCGAGCAATCCTTGTCACAAATTACCACGTGCTTGTCCGAGACTGGGATCAAGGCATCCAGAAGGTAGCCCCAGGGTCCGATGCAAAACCCGGAACCCAACCCACGGCGGGCCGGGGGTACCTCGATGAACTGACCCTTCGAGTTCCGAAGATCCTCACCATCTTCGATGAAGCCACGGCCTTCAAGAACCCCAGCACAAAGACCCATCAAACGTGTAAATTCCTATCCGAACGCTCGATTCGATGCTGGGGGCTTACGGCAACTCTCTTGAAGAACAACTTGATCGAAGGATTCGGGGTCTACAAGGTCATACGGTCGGAGACTTTCGCGTCAAAAACCTCCTTCATGAACACCTACTGCGTCACGGAATTGCAGCGGGTAAAGGGTGGGGTGAAGATCCCGATCATCGTTGGCTACAAGAATCTCGGTCAGTTTCGGTCGACTATCGATCCCTACTTCTACGGAAGACCAAAACACGTGGTGAGCGACGAGCTACCCTCCCTGACGACCCGTGAGATCATCTGCGAGCTATCCTCAGCCGAGGACAAGAAGTACGCGGAAGCCCTCGCTGGGATGCTGGAAATGGGTGACGGTGACCTGAAGGATTACCGGGACACCAAAGAGCTGACGAGCCTCATCTACGCCCAAGAGGTAGTGGATTCCCTCGCCCTTCTCAAGTTCGAGGAAGGTGAGCACTTCGAGGGGAAGAGCGCCAAGGAATCGGCCCTCATCGACCTTCTCTCCGAGGAGCTAGGGGACGAGAAGGTCATCGTCTACACCCGGTTCGAGAAGCTTGTGGGAAGGCTTCAAAAGCTTCTTGCAGTAGAGCGCATCAAGAGCGTCCGCATCACGGGCAAGGAGAAGGACACGGACCGCAAGAAGGCCCAGGACCTCTTCCAGGACCTCAGCAGTGACACGAAGGTCATCTTCATCACGGATGCCGGTTCAGAGGCCATCAACCTCCAGGCGGCCGTCGGGATGGTCTTCTTCGACTCCCCCTGGAGCTGGGGTCAGTACGTCCAACTTCTCGGTCGTATGATCCGCATCGGCTCCCCTCACCAAAAGGTCCTTGCGGTACATCTCATCGCCGAACGCCCCAATAGGGAAGGTAAGAAGAGAGAGACGATCGATCACAAGGTCGTTCAAAAGCTTCGGAAGAAGAAAGGCCTCATTGACCAAGTCATCGGGGAGGCAGCCGTCGGGGCGCTCAAATTCGAGCGTGGGGAAGGGGAACTTCGAGACCTTGTCGCTGCCCTTCGGGAAAAGGAAACTGCGTGACTTAGGAGCCGGTGTAGATCCCCTCGGGATGGGACCTGTCGCAGCCAACAAGGACTGCCCCGTGTGCCACGGGGTTGGGAACATCATCGTCCATAAGGGCGGTGAGGCCAAGATGCAGGAGTGCTGGTGCCTCTACAACAAGAGGGTGATCGCCAAGCTTGGGCCTGAACTTGCGCAAGCCAAGCCGGCCCGTGATGATAGCCCGCTCTATATACCCCACGTCGAACATGGGGGCCCCCCGGTCGTCGACAAGACCAGGATCAACCTTCTTTTGAAGGGTTGGTGGACAGACCTACTCTGCCACTTCAAGTGGACGTTCATCGCCAAGTGGGGCACGGTGAAGGTGGAGGGGTTCAACTTTCAAATTATCACCGACGAGAAACTCAAGAACGTCTGGTTTGGTAGAGAGTCCGTGACATCACGTACCCGAAAGCAACGGGATGAGGTCGCCACCTACAACACGGTTGAGGATCTCATAGGTTCAACGTACCATCTTGCCATCATTCGCCTCGGGTTTCTTGGTTGGAAGAACCAGGCCATGGGGGGCATCCTCAAAGAGGCGTTGATGGTCCGGCAGTCGTTGAATCTGCCCACCTGGCTCGTAGAAGAGCCTGACAGCCCATTTGGTGAAGGTCACTACACGTGGAGCCGTGACGTCGGGGATTACATTCAAGGCAAGTTTGAAGTTATCGATCTCGTGAAAGAACGTTCCGGTCAGGTTGAGTACCGAGGGGTAGTGGGTGCAAGACCTCGGGAAGAGCCAGGGATGACCATTGACAAGGACGACGAAGAGCCCGTCGCTGTAGTCCGCAAAGCTCCCCGTGCGCCCATTTCGGATCGACCATCCCATGTGGATTCCGATGCGCACCAGCCTTCAGAGCGTGATTCCGTCCTTTCAGGGCCGGGTTACCCCAAGAACAAGTACGGGAAGAAGAAACAAGGCGGGGGGCCACTCGGATGAAAGGCCTTCTTCGTTCGGTCATCGATGTGGATGGTGGGGTCTCTCAAGAGAACCTCATCGGCAATTTTCAAAAGCTCATTGCTGCCCACGTCGAGTGGACGCAGCCAGCCGACCAACGCATCTACGAGTTCATTCTCAACTTCTTCCAGCAGCGGTTGGAGATCCCAGCTCGGCAGACCATCTCGGACTACTTCGAGACCCGTCGGGACCAGGAGGTTTCCGAAAGAATCAAGGACTTCGACGGTGCGAAGCCTTACATCCGTACAAATTACTCCCACCTGCTCTCTTCCACGGTCGAAGAGCAGAACAAGATCAAGGCCATCACGCTTCTAAAAGAAGCTCAAGAAATCATCGCCAAGGGTCTTGTCATTGACAAGGAGAAGAAGCAGGGGCTTCGTGAGGGCGTCCTTCACTTCTCCCAGAATGCCCACAAGCTTCTGGTCTACCAGCACAACACACGCCTTCAAGGAAACCTCCGTGAAGACGGGCAAGACGTTTGGGATCAGTACCAGGAGGCCAAGGCCAACAAGGGGCTCGCCTGGGGTAAGTTCTGCGGGCTCAACGACATCGACAAGATCATCCGAGGAGTCAAGAAGGGTGAACTTTGGTTGCATGCTGCATTCACAGGTGAGCTGAAAACTACCTTTGCCCTCAATTGGGCGTACAATCTGGTTACCCGCTACCGCTCCAACGTCTACTACATAACGCTGGAGATGCCGTACGAGCAACTACGGCAGATGATCTACGCCCTCCACTCGGCGAACCCAAGGTTTAAGGCCCTGGGTTACGATCCTCTTGAGTACGACAAGATTTGTGCGGGCACTCTGACAGCGGCGGAAGAGCAGTTCTACAAGATTGTGATCGACGACTTCGTCAACAACCCTGAGTACGGGTCCTTCGACGTTTGGAGTCCCGATGATGACGTCACCCCTGACGACATCAAGATGCAAGCGGAGCTTGCTCACCAGAAGAACGAGATCCACCTGCTCATCATCGACCACGGTGGCCTCGTAGAGCCCCGTCGAAAGAAGCGTGGCAAGGACTACACGATCGAGTTGAACTCGGTCATTCGTGACTCAAAGAAGCTTGCGTTGCACTTCAACCACGGTGAGAAAGTAGCTGTTCTCCTGCTCTTCCAGATCAACCGTGACGGTAAGGATTATGCAGACAAGTCCGAAGGTCGCTACAAGCTCCGAGCCCTCAGCTACGCCAACGAGGCTGAGCGGAGTGCTGACGTCGTTACAACGACGTACCTGAATGATGAGCACCGGACTGCTGGGACGACACTCTTCGACTGCCTAAAACGAAGAGATGGGCAGTTCTTCGCCCCCTTCGTGGCTGGTGTCGACTGGAAGACAAGGAGCATCTACAACCGTGACCAGTTTGCTGGGACGAGTAGTGACAAGGGTATGAGTCTCGAAGATCACCGTAACGTGGCTCACTCTATCGAGAAATCGGTAGAGGGGATGTTCTCGGTGTAAGCATGTCCTCCACGACATTTTCAACGGGGTGTTTTGCGTGCGGTGGGACTGGGGTGCGGGTTGTCCACAAGCAGGGCGACCTCGTTTCAGTCTTTCAAAACCCATATGCCAGCACGTTCTACGCTTCGACTCTTTACACATCGTGTGAGTGCATGATCATCCGAAGCCAGATCATCGCTGGGGTACCCTCTGAACTCCCAGACGATTGGGATGAACTGTAATGGCTCGCGATGACGGATTTGGAGACAACTACAAGGAGGCCCTGCGGGATGCCGAACGCAACGACGCCTACCGTGAGTGGGTCAAGCAACGGGCCGAAACCCTCAAGGTAAGTGTATCAGCTCACGATTTGCTTCGACGGTTTGGAGCCACGCTACGGTATTCGGGGTCTTCCAACGAAGAGCAGGTCTCCTGTCCTTTTCATGGTAAGGACGCGGATCCTTCCGCTAGGGTGTACCCAGAAAGCGCAAGATCCCCGTCCCACGTCTGGTGTTTCGTATGCCAAGAGAGATGGGACATCTTCGCTCTTTGGAAGAAGTACACGGGGGAGACGGACGCCAAGTTCACCCAAGTTCTTCTCGGGTTGGAGAAAGCGTACGGCATCATCACCCCCGAGGGGCCGGCTCCGGACTGGAAGTCCAAGAAGAGTGGGCCCACGGAGGAGGAACACGATCTTCTCGATCTACTTGCCGTGTGTGAGAGCCGACTGAGGCAAGCGAAGCCCCACTTCGAGATGAAGGGATTTCTTGTCGTCGGCAAACTTCTCGACCACCTTCACCATGATGTTCAAAATAGGCTGATCGCAACAGGAGAGGCCCGCAAACGAACACAGCTCCTCTTGGACAAGATCGGCGAGAAGATCCGAGGTGCCTAGACGCCTAAAAATCAAGACCTCTGAGCTGGGGGACTTGGAGTTGTACCTCATCTACCAGTACGGGGATCGGTGGGAAGACACGTGGGCTCCGGCCCAAGAGGTCCCCGCAATGAGCTTGCTTACAAAGGTCCAGAAAGCGGTCATGGATCATGCTCTGGCGGGGTGGACTTCACCCCTTGTGAAGGCTCTTGGGATCCCCCCCGATGGGGCTCTGCGAAAGTTGCCTGTTGACAATCGTGTGTGTGAGAGACGAGATCCCTGCCCTTTCTATCGACCTAAGGAGTGCGTCCCAACGGCCACTAAGATGCCATGGTGCTTTGAGCCCTCTGGCATCGAAGACCCAAATGCTCGACGTTTGGTTGCGGAGCTGGTCCAGTTCTGGCGGCAGGGGGTGTATACAGTTGTGGTGATTGATGCCGAACAATAGCGATTTCGAGCCCTTGGGGGAAGTGCTGGGCCTCGCTGATTGGGCGGGAGAGGAAGAGATCACCCCCACACCCATCGAAGAGATCCTCAAGCGCTTCGAGGCCTCCGAGGAGGTACCCGAGGAGGAAGACTCACCACTCGACCTCGTGGTGGGGTTGGCTCCCGTTGTCTTGGAAGAGCCCCCGGACCCGTCTGATGATGAAGCCCCAATTCAACTCTCTCCGGCTCCAAGCGTAGAGAGTTCAGATGACGACATGTTTGGCGGGGGGGCTGGAGGCGATGAGGGTGCCGATGCGGCTAGCTACATGGCCGACATGGGGCTTCGTCAGCAACGCGAGGTCCCAGACATCATCAAGCCGTGGATGAAGTACCACGAGTTCATCCTCATCAAGAGCGTCGAGCAACTCAACGAAGTCGTGGATGCGGCTCTCAAATCCGGCAAGTGCGCTCTCGATCTTGAAACTCAGGGCCTCGACACCAGGGTTTACTGGCGTCGTCCCGAAGACATCCGTGAGGTGTTCGAGGAGTATTGGGATGAGGGTACAGCTCGACCTGAGCGGATCCCTCAAACGGTTCACAAGATCGTCGGCTACTGCCTCAGCCCCGATGGTAAAACCGGGTACTACTGCCCGGTTCGTCACGTAGCGGAAGAGTCCGTCAACGTTGACATCGTGGGTGCGGGTAGGGCCATTCAGCGCCTTTGCAGGGCAGCGCAACCTGTTCTCACGGAGGAGGGGTTCAAGAACGACCCGCTTGGAAGCCCACTCATCAAAGAGCAGGGCAAGGTCAAACTGTTCTTCTGGAACGCCAAGTTCGACCAGGAGATGCTCTATCCGGTGACAGGGATCGACTTCTGGCACCCAGAATCCCATGAGGACGGGCTTCTTCTCTACTATTGCAAGTACACGAACGACAAGAACCTGAGCCTCAAGACCAAATCTGAGAAGACGTTGTTCGTTCAAGGCCCCAACGGGCCGATCAAAGATGAACGGGGTATGTCGATCCCCTACGAGATGATCGAGCTAAAAGAGCTGTTTGTCACCTCACGTGGGGCAAGGCGGGAGATTCAGTTCGCAAGCCTTCACCCAGAAGAGGGTCTTCGCTACGCCTGTTCGGACGCCATCTGCACGTACCTTCACTGCGACAACCCAGCCCTTATTCTTCTTGCTCGGGATCCGCTCTACGCCAGCACCTACCGTCTGGAGAAACAGACGGCTCAGGCCCTTCGAGGCATGGAACGGAACCGAGTCTACCTCGACATTCCCTACGTTAAGTCTCTCTTTGAGACCGCCCGAAAGGAAGCGGATGGGTATCGGGAGCAAATCGTAGCTCTTGCCGACCAGCACGGCTTTCATGGGTTCGACCCTCAGTCCCCACAGCAGCTTTCGGAGTTCCTCTTCGACAGCCCGAACGGTCTCAACATCACCCCCAAGCCGGAGCGAAACGAGAAGTCCGGATGGTTCAAGACCGACGCAGACACTCTGGAGAAGCTCGTTGAGGGGGATGCCAAGGTCAACTCGGTTCTCCTCGTCATCGTCAAGTACCGACAGGTCGAGAAGGTCATCGGAACCTACCTTGAATCTATGGTCGCGAACTGCGACTCGAACAATGAAGCTAGGCTCCAGTTCAAGCAGCACGGAGCTGCTACAGGTCGTATCTCAGCGCCAGGCGGTAAGCCTGAGCATGGCTTCTGCGGGTTCCCTCCTCACGGGATCCCTGGGACATACGACGAGAAGAAGCCCAAGGTAGCGACCGCTCTCCGACAAGCCTTCAAAGCTCGGGAAGGCTTCACGATGGTCAAGGTGGACTTTGCTGGCGAAGAGCTACGCATCGTCACCAACCTCTCAAAAGAGCCGGTTTGGATCAAGGAGTTCAAGGAAGGTACCGGAGACCTCCACAGCATCACGGCCCGAGCCTTCTTCAACAAGGCTGAAATCACCAAGCAAGAGCGTCAGCAAGGCAAGATCGCCAACTTCTCCCTCGTGTACGGAGGTGGAGCACAGGCGATTATGCGTGCAACCGGGTGCAGCCAGCAGGAAGGGGCTCGAAGGAAGGCCAACTTCGACAAAGCCATGCCCATCTTCACCAAGTGGGTGAAAGAGCAAAAGGCTTACGTTCACGCCAAAAAGGGCATCAAGACCCCCTTCGGTCGGTGGATTTACATCCCAGAGATCGACAGCGAGGACAAGCCCCTCGTTGGAGCAGCCGAGCGTTGGTCAATCAACTACCCGATTCAAGGGGCCGGCGCCGACATCATGAAAATGGCGCTAGTTCTCCTACACAAGGAGTTCTACCGCCTTGGGTGGATGCAACAGGATCTCATTCGGATGCTCATGACGGTTCACGACGAAATCGTGTTCGAGGTCAAGCACCACATCCTTCAAAAGGCGATGCCTGTCATCGACAGGTTGATGACGCTCCCCGGTCGGTTGATTCGTTGGGAGGTTGAGCTGGAAGTAGAAGCCCTCATCGACACGACATGGGACGCCAAGTACGACTACAAGAAAATCATGAAGGGGGAGCTTCGGCCCCCGAAAGAGGGTGAGAAGCCCCTCAAGGCCACCGAGGTTCGCATTGGGGACAAGGTTTACCAGAAGGTACCTGAGTGGCTCGAAGGTCACCTACGCCCTGACTACATGCCCCAACTTGAAGGCGAGGAGTCTCAAGCCGTAGCTCCTCTTCCTCCGGTGCCCGTAGCTGCCCCCGTCTCAACCTCAATCACTCCAAAGGGACCGGAGACTCCGGCTCCGGTTCTACCTACAACCCCAGCGGTTGCGGCTCCCGTGCAAGCGACTCCAGCCCCACCAACCCCTCAAGTGAATGGGAAAACGAACGGTAACGGGAAACTAGAGGTCTTCACCTACCAGCTTCCTGTCACCACCCTCCTCTCTATTCGACAGGTTGCAGGGGTCTGCATCAACCTTTTGGATGTGGGGAGCTGCAAAATTCTTCACCTTGTATGTGGGCAGACGAACGAGACCCTCATCGACCCTAACCTGGGGATTCGTATCAATCCCGAAGAATTTGCCCGTAGGTTGCGTGACCATGGGCTCTAGTTTCTTTATGAGATCGGTAAGATAGATGGTCAGGCGTCTGGACCAGCTCGGGGAGTGCAACAATCAACAGGTCCCTTACGAGGACTTCAAGTTGCAGTTTTGTGATCGGTGCGTTCAACCCGAATGTACCCGGTCTCAGCATGGTACCAGCAAGTTCGACCAGCGGGTGATGACCTGGGAGAAGCGGCTCTTTTCGGAAGTCCCTCGAATGGATCCCTCTGACCCAAGGTTTTCGCAGATCCAAGGCAAACAATTCAAGATGTTTGACCCTGGGCCCCTGCCTACGGTAAGAGGGCAATCTGCGTGGATGGACCCACGAGACCTCGTGGAGCCTGCGGTCTCGGTTCCCATTCCGATCATGAGTCTCCCGGTGGAAGAAGCCCCACCTCCGATCGAAATGGTACCGGAGAGTCCCCCAAAACCCCAACCTCAGGCTCATGTTTCAACCGAGGATCCACAAAAAAAGGAGCCAGTGAGGCTAACGCCTCAACTTCTAGCTCTGAACACTCCGAGCCAAAGTGGTAGAATGTTGTCAGGATCTTCTCCGACGCCACCCAAAGACCCATGGGCTGGCCCGAAAGGCGCCGAAGCTCCCGAAGAAGGGGTTGTCGTCGTCAAACGAGGAGCTACTGTTCGTTTCGGGGGAAACGGTGTAGAGTAAGGGAGCCCTGGACTTCGGGGGACCATAAGGAGCATTTCTGATGGAATCGATGGAATACAAGGTCACCTTCAAGCCAGACGGAAAGGTGGTCCACGAGGTCATCAACCGTCGGGATCACGACTGCAACGAAATCAGCAAGGTGACCCAGCAGATGGGTACGCTGGTCTCGGACGAGCACCTCCCCGACGGCAACTGCCCGACGGTTCACGAAGTCAACAGCGGGTGATAGGGTAAACCCTATCACCCCTCACAAGTTCAAGGAAAGGAAGAGAACATGTCGCATCGAGTTACGGTTCAGTCGGACATGAAGGAGCGCGAGCACCTCATCACGGCCCTCAAGGGCAAGAACATCGAGTTCCGAGAGCAGGGGGACACGATCCACATGCTCTCCGGCGACTTCAACGGCGCCGAGATCAACCTCAAGACGGGGGTGATCAGGAGCGGGGATGTCGACTACTACCGAGCCGACCAGGGCAAGCTCGGCTTGCTCCGTCAGGACTATGCTGAGGCCAAGTTCCGGGCCGTGGCCTTCAAAGAGGGTCACATCCTCGGGGAACGCATCATCGAGAAGAACGGGGACGTGACCCAGTTCTGCCGGATGGCGTGAACACCGAAGGGTTAGCGTGAGAGCCGCACCTTTCTGAGTTAGAAAGGTGCGGCTCTTCGCTTTCGTCGGTGTACATTAATCACGGAGCCTTTGAAAATGACCCCCGAACTGATCCACCACCTTCGGTCTCTAACTCGCGCCCTCTACTTCGTGACCGACGAAGAAGACCGCTTCATCGTTCGCTTTCACGAGCAAATGAAGAAGCACGAGAACCGGACCTGGGTTTACAACGGAGCCCTTGGGCTCCAGCCGATCGGGAACATCATCCGTGATTGGTCTAGCCGTTCGCATACGGTTTCGCCGGATGCGGCGACCATCAACGATGCCCTGATCAAGATTTACCAGGATGACCCGAAGGACAACGAGAACTTCTACATCATCACGGACCCGGATCGGTTCCTCAAGGATGAGCAAGTCGTTCGCCGGGTTCTCAACATCATCCACCAGCTCCATCAGGACCTTCGCATCGTCAAGTGCTTGATCTTCGCGGGTCCCCGGAAGGTGATTCCGGAAAAGCTCCAGCGGTACATCGAGGTCGTTCAGGACACCGGGATGACGGGCGAGGAAATCAACTCGCTCGTGGAGACGTTCTGCAAGCAACTCCGGTCGCCAGTACCGAAGGATTCCGCCAACATCTTCAAGGGGATGACCTCGTACGAAGTTGAGCAGGCGATCACTCAGTCGGTCGTGAGGACCAAGAAGGACCCTGTTGAGCCCCGTCGAGTCGATCCCAAGTTCGTGGCGGAGTACAAGCGAAACCAGCTCAAAAAAACGGACCTTGTGTCGTTCGTCGATACGACGGAAGAGACCTTCGACACGATCGGCGGAGCCCAGCGATTCAAGGCTTGGGCTAAGAAGTCCAAGGCGTGTTGGTCCGACAAGGGGCAAAAGTTCGGCCTCAAGCCGCCTCGGGGTGTTCTCCTCGTCGGCGTCTACGGGTGCGGCAAGAGTGTCTGCGCCAAAGCCATGGCTCGGGAATGGGACCTCCCCCTCGTTCAATTCGAGATGGGAAAGCTCCGGTCTTCGGGCGTTGGAGACTCGGAAGGTAACCTCTACCGAGCCCTCCGCATCGTGGAGTCCGTCTCCCCCTGCGTCATGTGGATCGATGAGGCGGAGAAGTCTCTCGCGGGTGGCCAGTCGTCGGCTCAGTCGGATGCTGGTACCACGTCTCGTCTTCTCGGCATCCTGTCCACGTGGGCTCAGGAGTCCAAGACTCCTGTGTGCATTGCCATGACGGCCAACAGTCTCAAGACCCTCCCGGTCGAGATGGTCAACCGGATGCCCCAACGGTTTTTCTTTGATCTTCCCAACGAAGAAGACCGGATCGACATCCTGAAGATCCACGCCAAAAAGTCCGGGCAAGACATGTCCAGCTTCAACCTCGCAGACCTCGCAGACAAGGGGAAAAACCTCGTTGGTCGTGAGATCGAGCAATCGATCCAAGAGGCGATGGTTGAGTCGTTCACGCAAGGAAAGCCTGGTCTCGATGAAGAGATTCTGGGTACCGAGCTGTCCCGTCGCCCTCGCATCATCAAGACGATGACGGACGAGATCAAAGAGATCCTGGAGTGGGTCGGTTACGACGAAACCGTAGACGACGGAATTCGTGCTCGTTTGGCCTCTAATCACAGGAGCGAGCAGTTCAAGATGATCAGAGGTGGGGGTTCAAGTACCTGATCGTGCGACGCCTGACCTTGGATTCCGCAAAGGTTGAACCGTGGGAACTCGAAACTGGCAGCTCATTCGGGATCATGAGACCGCTCGAAAAGCAGGGCGAGTCGAGGATGAGGCTCGCCTTGCTGACCTTGTGGAAGAGTCCCAACTGGCTTGCCCCCATCCAGATGCCAGCGTCCAAATCGCAACGCTTCCTCAAGACGTAGATACCCGGAACAGGGGTCTCATCAAACGCGGGGATCAGGTCATGCACTGTCTTGCGTGTAGTCGCTACATCCGGCATTACCCCAAGCTATGATCGACGAGCTTACGAAGCCTGCCCCTGAGGTAGGTTTGTCACGAGTGGACGTGAAGGTCCTCTCGCACACGAACCCAAGCCCTGGGCTTCTTCGACTTGCTCGTGTCGTGGTTCAACAGACCCCTGAAATATCTGACCTTTTCAAGCAGGCTCGAACGGAAGGGCGACCGGCAGACTGGCTCAAAGAGCGTCTGATCCAGGAGTTAAAAAAGTCCTTCCCACACGATGACGTTCAAGAAGAAGCCGGGTACCTCGCAGATGAATACACGCAGATCGGGGACTCAATCCTTCTCGTGTCTGCTGAGACCGGCCGGGCTTTAGCTCGCATCACGGACGACGACCTCTACCAGCCGGCTCCCGTCCCAAGGGAGAGTGGCAACATGGTGCTCCCTGCGAAGCGCCTAAAGCCCGAGGTAGAGGGTTTCATCGTCCAATGGGCCTTCGACCAAGGGCGGGAGCGGGATGTCTTAGAGCGCCTCCTGGAGCGGATACCGCAAACGGCCCTGCTCCGAGACGATGGGGACAGCCGGCTCCTGTTCACGTCCAGAGCAGGACGACGGATGCTTACTTCCCAAGTTCAAAGCGCTCTTCCGACCCTTCTCGCTTCCTCAACAGGGATGGCCAGAGCCTTCCAGGACTTCTTCCCGCTAGGTAAGCCCTCTGGAGGTGGGTTGGACCGCATACGAGGCCTCAAGGGCTTTGGGACCTCGAAGTACCCCATCCAAGACCCGACTGCCCGGAACCTTAGGTTCGACGTTCGACGGGCCATTCTTGGAGCTACGGCAACGGGTTGGGTGAGAGACCTTGCTCGACAGTTGGCCTCGGCGGCTATCCAAGGGGGGAGAACCAAGCCAGCGACCCCCTTCCCAGAGGTCATCGAAGGTAGAACGAGTGGGTTTTGGATTGCCACTCCCAATGTGGCCAAACTCCTCCAGGGAAGGGCTCGGGTTCTCCCCGTGTCCGTAGAGCTGGAGATCGGGATCTATCTGTCCGAACCTGCCGGGTACCTTGATGTGGATGAGGGGGGCTTTTGGTGCCGGACCCAAGAAATCCACGATAGGTGGGCTATCGAGACGGAGATTGGCGCCGACCTTTGGGTCGATTGGAGCAAAATCTACGCGGTCGAGGTGGCTGAGGCTCCTGTCACGGGTACTAGCGTCGAAGTCATCTAAGCCTTTGATTCAATGGTCAAGGTGAATGTACTACTCGTTTGTTGTCCGCTCAGAGCGTGACGTCCCGCTGCCTGAGCACCTCTTGATCATCGGGTCGGGGCTCGACATTTTCAACGCTAGGGTGGACGACCTCGATGCGTTCCGAGTCAAGCTGGAGGCCGAGGGGGTCAAAATCCTTGAAGTTCATCAACTTGACGGTTTGGACCCTGTATCTCCGACGACTTTGACGGAGAATCTCCCACCACTGCTCAAATGAAGTACGACAAGCCGGAGGAGTACCGCAAAGAAATCCTGAAGTACTTTGCCGAACGCCCCTACGTACTCATCGGCCAAGTGGCCATGATGGCGAAGTGCTCGTTGATTGAGGCAGAGAAGTACCTCATGAGCCTTGAGCGGGAGGGGCTCATTCGCCTGATGACGGCCCAAGAAGCTCGCCAGCACGGAGTAAAGCACTGTTACAGTAGTGTCCCGCCGATTTAGGTTGAATCTCGACGGATCCCAGGTGTTCCTCTCTCATGGGAACTACATGCGAACGTTGTAAGGGTGAAGGGGTACTTTCCCGCTTTTCCCATGTTTGCCGGGGCATCTGCTTCCGCTGCTGGGGGACGGGCGAGGACGTGACGGGCGAGATCAAGGGCCTGTCCAACTGGCTGGTTCGAGCCCGTCAGGAGTTCGTGCGCACCTCCAGGGCTATCAAGACCGCCTCCGACCCCAAGGTCCGGGCAAACCTTCAGACGGAACTGAGCCTGATCGTCAAGGCCGGCAAGTCCAACCGCAAGAAGTTTGATCGTATGATGGCGGACCAGGCTCGTCTTCGAGCCGATGCTCGGGATCCGGTGTAAAGTAGGTACGATCGAATGAAGCTCACGAAGCAAGGCGTGCGGGACCTGAGCCACTTGAAGGCTCCATCGGGCCGTAAAGTGGCGCTTCCGCCCGACCGACCTGACACGGGACCAGAGCCGTGCCCTCATTGTGGGTCGCGGAGGGGTTCGTTTCTGGACAAGGATGATTACCTCCTCGTCCTCATCTGCCGAGGCTGTGGCCGTGAAATCTGAGCTATATCTCCCATACAGGTCGAAGTTATGGGTCTGAGGCAACGTAAAAACACGCTGATTCTCGCTCTCAAAGCTCGCCACGTCGGGAAAGAGCTGAATGCTGAGCAAGTCGAGACCTTCCGGCTCATGTACGCCAGGGCTCGGACCCCGGAAGAGCAAGACCAAGTAACCAAGGTGGTCCACGAGGCCATCGACGGCTGGAAGACCGGGACGGACCGCTTTTCTAGGGTTCTCCAGATGGCCCATGAGGACCCAGACGAAGAGGACGACCCCGCCTTGAAGGCCATGCTGGCTAAGCATGGTGTACAGGTGGGATGACTGACAGTGAGGTTCTCCTCGTAGACGTAGATGAAGTTCTATGTGACTTCCAAACTCCGGCTCTCGACATCATGGCCGTCATCACGGGCCGAAGGTACCAACCGGCCGACTTCGACGTGTGGGACATCTTCACGGTCCTGACCGAAGACCAGAAAAAGGTGTGCTTCACCCTGTTCGAGAAGCACGGATTCTGCCAGTCTCTCAAGGCCTACCCGGAGGCCCTCGAAGCGATCCGGGAGCTTCGGACCTTCGTTCACGTGGTGGCCGTGACGACGCCCCAACATAGCCGCAACTGGACCTACGAGCGGACGGAGTGGCTCAAGGAACACTTCTCCTTCTCGTCCAAGGATATCATCTACACGTCGAGCAAACACATGGTCCAAGGGGGCGGGCTCCTGGATGACAATCCTTCTCACGTGTCGGGCTGGGCAGAACGTCACCCTCAGGGCACTGCCATGCTATGGCAGTGCCCTAACACCCGGAACCTTGGCCTAGATGACCTTCGAGTGAAGTCTTGGTCCGAGGTCATCGCCAGGATGAAAGCTCGCCGCTCATGATCTCGTTCGGGACCGGAAGCAAGAATCTCGACAAGATCCTCCAAGGGGGGTTTCCTGGGGGATGTCTCTCCGTGATCATGGGGGAAACGGGGACAGGTCGAACGACTCTCGGTCTTGCGGTAGCGGCGGCGGCAGCACGACGAAACCGCAAGACGATGTACTTCGACTGCGAAGCGTCGGTCTCTTCTGATCGTCTCTTCACCTTGGGGTTGAACTCCAACCTTAGCTTCAACACGATGAATCCGACCAGCCTGGAGGAGTGTCTCGCAGCAGCTCTTCGCTCGGTAACGTCGGATGGATGCGGATTGGTCGTCCTAGACTCACCCAATATGCTCACCACGGATCGGCGCAACGTCTCCATCGCCGGTATGTTCACAAATTGGGTGCCGAAAGTTGGCAAGGCGTTGGCGGAAAGACCGGGAGTAGCGTTGCTCATGACGTGGCAGCTCAGAAAACAGGCCACGAGAGCAGAGATGAAGACCGCCAACTTTGGAACTCCGACAGCGATTGCACACGGAAGCGCCGTCAGCTTGCGCCTCGAACCCCACGAGGACGGTATCGAGGCTACGGTGACGAAGGATCGCTTCGGGCTTGTCGGGGATAACCCTAGTTGCATCCTCAAGTTCACGGACAAATGGATGATTAAGGACCTTCGGATGGGGCATGAACCCATCAACCGCAAGAAGATCCCAACCCGATTCGACAGAGAAGACCCCGTCTGAATATTATTCTCAGGTTATTCAGGGCTCCTGGGTGTAGTGAGTCTCGGAGAGGTGCTTAAGTGAAAGCCTACATCGATCTCGTGAAGCACGTGCTGGAGACGGGGACTCGCAAGGAAAACCGAACGGGCGTGGATACGCTCTCGACCTTCGGGTACTACTACGAGCACGACTTGAGGACCGGCTTCCCTCTCCTCACCACCAAGTCGGTGAGCTGGAAGAACATCGTCATTGAAATGTTATGGTTCCTCAGCGGCCAGACTGACATCTCGATCCTCAAGCAGCACGGCTGCAAGTTCTGGGACGCGTGGGCGGATTCCAGCGGCAAGGTCCCGAGCGCCTACGGCAACTTCTGGCGGCAGTTCCCCGTTCACGGGACCATCGACTCGTCGGACCACACGATCGACGGTATGGACGCCTGCAAGTTCAACGACCAGATCGCGTGGGTTCTCGCCGAGTTGAAGAAGAACCCCATGTCCCGGCGCATGATCGTCTCAGCGTGGGCTCCGGGAAACGCTCAGACGAGCAAGCTCCCGCCGTGCCACTGCCTGTTCATGTTCAACGTGCAGAACGAGCCACGTCCGCTGGAGCACTTCGTGGGTGAAGACCTCAAGCGGGCCGCATCTAAAGAAACAGTCGGTGAGGTGCTCTCAAGGACTTCCCGCGACGACCTGGATCGACACTTCTCGGTGACTGTTCCGAACTACCCTGCTGTGCGGCGCCTCTGTCTCCACCTGACGCAGAGGAGCGCGGATGTCGGATTAGGTGTCGGTTACAACATCGCGAGCTATGCTTTGCTTATTCACCTGTTTTCAAGGTTTTCCGGCATCGAGCCGGGTATCTTCGGTCACGCACTCGTCGATGCACACATATACACAGCGAAACCAGATGGCTCAAAAGCCGAGTACGACCACGTGCCTGCGCTCAAGGAGCAGTTGACCCGAGAGCCTCGCCCACTCCCGAAGCTGATCATATCGGATCAAATCAAGGATCTCACCGACATCGAAGCGCTCATGGACCCAACGATTTCGACCGAAGAGGTTATGAAGCACTTCGTTCTCGAAGGGTACACCCCCTGGCCTGCTCTCAGTATGAAGGTGGCAGTCTAAGCTCCCAGAGAAGGATCATTAGTTCTTTGATACAGATGGTTGAGTGTGAAAGCGCTCAACCTCACCAAAGAATACCTGTATCAGCGCTATGTTGTGGAGGGCCTCTCGATACGACAGATTGCCCGCTTGGACGGGATTTCGGAGCTTTCGATCCGCAAGTGGATGAAGATTCAAGGCATCCCCGCCAGGTCCAAGTCCGAAGCTCTCTCAGGTCCCCGAAACCCGATGTTCGGGAAGCCCAAGTCCGAAGAGGCACGCAAACGAACTTCGGAAACCCTTCGGGAGACCAACCTGAAACCAGAGGTCAAAGCTCGTCGAAGTGTGGCGGTCTCTGGGTCAAGGAATCCGATGTTTGGTCGAACCCACTCGGAGGAGGTTAAAGCGGCGGCAGGCGTTAGACTCAAGGCTATCACTCAAACGGAAACTTGGAGGGCTGCTAATCGCGAGGCAATGGCCCGACCCGAAGTCCGCCAGGCTCTATCAGAAGCGGGGTCCAAAAAGGTGGGACCTCTCAACCCTTTCTTTGGTCGTACTCACAGTTCGGAAGCTAAACAACGGATCTCTCAAGCTAATCGAGGTCGCTTTCAAGGCCCCAACGGTTCCAACTGGCAGGGCGGCAAGACTTCGCTTGCGCTCTTGATTCGCAACACCGAACGCTCCGTTACCTGGAGGAAGGCTGTCTTCAACCGCGACAAGTTCACGTGCCAAGAGTGTGGTCGGGTTGGAGGTCCACTTCACGCCGATCACATCAAGCCATTCGCCGTCCTCCTCGTGGAGTACAACATCCGAACCCTCGAAGACGCCTACGGTTGCGAAGCTATGTGGGACATCTCAAACGGGCGGACTCTATGCGTCCCGTGCCACAAGCAGACTCCATCCTTCGCAGGTAACTTCCAGAAAAACTACAAGTTGGTGTAGGTAAACTCCCATGTCCAAGTCCCAGTTCGTTGAATCCCTCGCCACCCGTCTTGGCATCACTAAGGGTGATGCCGCCAAGTACGTCGACCACTACGCAGCGGCCGTTGTCGAGGCCCTCAAGGCGGAAGGGGAGATCACACTTCCCGGTCTTGTGAAGATCACACTCAAGGACACCCCTGCAACACCAGAGTGTCAGCGGATGAATCCCTTCACCAAACAGATGGCGACGGTTGCTGCGAAACCCGCTTCAAAAAAGGTGAAAGTTCGGCCCGTGTCGCCTTTGAAAAAGGCCGTCGTTTCATAACTCTGATGACTCACGAGGAGATGATCGAACTGGCGAGACGAGCGGAAGCTGGGGAACGTGTCGTCATTCGATGCGAAAACGACGACGAGGCTATGCACGTTCAAGCGGGTATCGAGAGTCGCCTCAGCTTCGGTCCCGTCTCTCGTCGGTCGGGAGTCCTCATGCTACGTGGGGGCGGAGCCCTGATCTTCCAGTCGGCCCGAAGGTCAATGAAGCAAGTCCAGATGCTTCAGGAGGCTGTGACAAAGGCTCTCTCTGGTGAACGGGTCCTTGTTACGACGACCAATCAACGAGCGGCTGAGGACCTCAAGATAGCCGCAAGGGCCTCCATCCCTGACGTGAGGGTCAAGCAGGAGACCGCTGATCGGGTTCTCTTGTTAGGTGGCGGGGATTTACGGTTTCGAGCCTTCTCGAAGGCTGAGGATCAGCTCAAGGGTTTCATGGGTGAGGTCTACATCGTCCAAGAATCCGGGGACGAGTGGGACCGAGGCACGATCCCTTATGTCCCTGACCCACCTCCTCGAACGAGACTTGAAAGGGTTGATGATGAGTAAGCCGTTTCAGCAAACTGGGGGAACTCCTGAATGACTACACCGAAGATCATCGTGGCAACAAGCTCCAATGGACTCATCGGAGTTGACGGCCAACTCCCCTGGCGGAAGTCAGCGGACCTCAAGCGATTCAAAAAGACCACGATGGGTGGCGTTCTCATCATGGGTCGCGTCACATGGGAGTCGATCGGCCGACCGTTACCCGGTCGCAAGACCTTCGTTCTCACCAAGAATGATGCTCACCCTCATTGGGATGGGGTGACCGTCTTCTCGGAGCTAGCGGACGCCATCCTCGTGGCAGGGAAGGAAGGCACCCCGATCTGGTTGGCTGGGGGCGCTTCGATCTACGAAGAGGGTCTCAAGTTCTGCGATGAGCTTGACGTGACGCTCGTGAACGAGGAGTACCAACATCCCAACCCGCACGGAGTCTACAAGATCACCACCCTCAACTGGTTCAAGGAGGGGCAGGTCGAAGGGTTCAAAGTCGCCAGCGAAGAGCAGAACCCAGACGACCCGACGCTGATCCATCGAACGTATACTAGGGTATGAGGTTCGGAGTCCAAGCGCACCCTGGGGAGGCAGACCTTCATGTTGCGGAGGCTGTCATCAGGAAGGCTCACGAGATGGGCCTTCAATTCAAAAGGCTCGATGTTCTTGAGCCCGTGAGCATAGGGACAGCCCGCTACTTTCGGATGGATGCGGGTCTTTCCTTTGTGAGTATGACCCCTCTTCTCGATGCCCTCCTAGCAGAGGGTCGTGCCGTCATAGGTCACGAAAATGGTAACTTCACTCTCCGCATCGGAGAGCGGAAGGGGGTTGTTCCGATCTCCACGATGCAAACGACCCTGAGGCCCCCTCGGGTCTATCGTGGACCGTCGGACCCTTATTGGGATCGCCAGTTCCCCTAAAGGCGTGAGAAGGTTCTTGTAAGGCAGCCTTGGGTGAAAACTCCCGAGGAGCGCTGGAAGGAACCATGAAGAAGACCGCCGAAGAGATCCGCTCCCTCGCTGTAGCTTTCATGAAGGCCGGGCACCTCGTTCAGGCGGAGCGTCTGTTCCTCGCTAACGAGGCGATGAGGCTGGTTAAGGCCGAAGAGGAAGAGTCTTCATACCAAGCGATGGAGGCTTATCTCAACGCCAACTTGTCCCGATTCGCAAAGGACAAGCAGGGGGCGTGGTGGGATCCTCCACGCAACTACGTCATCAACTCGGCCATCATGGGGCTCAATACGTGGCGGTTCGGCATCCTCCCCATGTTTGCGGAGAAGATGGCGTACCGTCCGGCCAACCCCGAGCGTGAACAGCTTGAGGGGCTTGTGATTGATCCTAGTTGGAAGCCGACCGGAAGCTCCGATCCTACGGGCGGGAACACCGTGGACCATTCGTTGAAGGTCGCTGAAATCTTGACGAAGTACACGAAGGGTCAGCCTTCGGTTCAAGATACCGTCAAAAACGAGCTTCGTTGGGTCGAGTCGAAGTTTGGGGTGAAGATCCCTAGTTCGGTTGAAGCTAGCCTCGTCAAAGACGCCGCCAAGGTCGCGACTCGTCGGTGGGGTGTCAACCGGCTTCGTACGAAGAAGATCCTCGTACCCTTCGACGGCAGCAAGGCTCAGGAACTCTCCAACTGGTAAGCCCGATGCCCCTCGTAGCAGCCATCCAGTTCGCCCCTGTCTTCCGTCAGAAACGTGAGAATCAGCGTCGGCTTGTGAAGCTCATCGAGCAGGCTGCCGGGGCGGGGGCGAAGCTTATCGTGATGCCGGAGCTTGCAACTACTGGGTATTCATACATGAGCCCGGAAGAGGCACGGGTTGACGCTGAGATCATCACGTTGGAGCCGGCGATCCGAGCGAACGACGAAATCCCTACAACGAGGCTCATGGCGGCCCTAGCCTCCAAGTTCAACGTCCACCTCGTGTGGGGGATGATCGAGGAAGAGGCGGGAACCGGGAAGCTGTACAACAGCCAGGTCTACGTTGATCCCTTTGGTTACCTCGAAAGCATGCGGAAGATCAACCGCTGGGCCAATGACTTCCTATGGGCAGAGTCCGGCCGGGCCAACCCCCCTATCGTTCAAGCCACGATCGACGGCGTTGAAAAGAAGGTGGGGCTTCTTATCTGTCGAGACGTTCGTGACAAGGTGAATGACGATTGGAAGAACCTCTACTCCCCAGGGGATGCAGACATCGTAGCGTTTTCATCCAACTGGGGTGAGGGGGGCTTCCCGGCCACTGCTTGGATGGACTTCGCTATGGAGAACAAGGTCTTCCTTGTTGTATCCAACCGTTACGGCGAAGAAGGTGACAAGCCCAATCGGTTCGGTGGGGGTGGGGTTTGCGTCGTTGAACCTTGTGGGAAGGTTCACTGCAAAGGCCTCGTGTGGAGCACGGATTGCATTGTGTATGCCGAAGTGAGTTGATGACGGACTTAGAAATAGCTTGGGGTTGTCATTCGGAATCAGCCCCCTTTCGAGAGCCCGTGGACATCGTTGAGCGGGTCGCCTTCTTCTACCAGGACCGGATGGCTCGCCGGGTGGCAGCCAAGTTCATGTTCAGTTCAACGCTCAATGATGAGCTGAACACCAAGATGGACCGCCTTTTCGCGGACTTCATCCCCGAAGAGGCCGCTAAAACAGCCGAGTGGTTCAAAGACAACTTCCGTTTCGAGACTCCGAAGACCCCCCAGGGGCAGAAGGATCTCAAAGATAAAGCCAGTAAATTCCACTGGTTCCTGCGAGACTCGGGGGCCAAGATGCCTCAAGTGAACAGCCGAGCGGAGGCGGAGCGCCTCTGGAAGTCAGAGATCAAACCCCTCGCTGGAGACCTCGTCCGGTACTTCTCGAACGAGGGGGGCAAGATTGTTCCCAAGGAAATCCAGGCAGGGGGCAACACCTACCTAAACCTTGTAGGGTTAGACCAGAAGAAGATCGGCCATTACGTGACCTCGATGGAGGCGGTCTTCGACGAAGTGAAGGGGTGGCGGCGGAAGGCCCTTGGGGGACTCAAGGTTGCCCTGGCAGGTCCCAAGGAGTTCCGAGGTACCGCAGGAGGGGTCTACAAGTCGGGGGAGGATACCCTGTACGTCCGAGCCACCCCCAACGTCCTCAAGCGAACCAGTGGTACCTACGGAGCCCTGGACTACATCCTCATCCATGAGCTTGGGCATAGGTATGAGCGAAAAAACCGCCTTTCCGTTGATTTTGAGCGCCCTGAGTGGTGGACCTCGAAGTATAGTAGGAAGGAAGGTGAGGCCTTTGCTGAGCTTTTCGCCATCTCAAACTTCGGGCTCAAGGGGGAATGGGCCCAAGATCGCATCGAACGATTTGAAGCCCTCATGGGCTCCTGATCCGGTGTAAGGATCAAGTATGAGCAATCCGGTTTGCTGCGGTTTCTGCAAAAGGCCCAGGAACGAGGTGAAAAACCTCATTGCTGCGGACCCTGAGGAGGGTCCGTTCATCTGCAACCGCTGCGTCGAGATGGCCACCAAAGAGATGGAGGCTGGGTCCCGCAAGGGAAACTTCGAGACCAAGGCCAAGGAAGAGGCCCTCAAGACCCCCAAGGAAATCCGGGCCTACCTCAGCGACTTCGTCATCGGCCAAGACAAGGCCAAGATGGACATCGCCATTGCGGTCTACAACCACTTCAAGCGCCGAAAGTCGAAGGAGGGGAAGACCGAGATCGAAGTCGACGGCAAGAAAGAGGACGTCGAGATCGACAAGAGCAACATCCTTCTCCTCGGTCCATCGGGCACGGGTAAAACTCATATTTCCCGCACTATTGCGAGGATGCTCAACGTTCCGTTCTTCGTCGGGGATGCGACGGGGCTCACCCAAGCTGGCTACGTTGGCAATGATGTAGAGACGTTGCTCCAGGGGCTCATTCAGGAAGCTCAAGGGGACATCCAACGGGCGGAGTGGGGCATCATCTTCCTCGATGAGATCGACAAGATCGCACGGAAGGGTGGTCGGGACCGAGCCGGGTACCGTGACGTCACGGGAGAGGGTGTCCAGCAGTCGCTCTTGAAGCTCTTGGAGGGGTCGAAGGTCAACGTACCTCGTGCCGGCAAGGCCGGTATGATGACGGCCTACGATACGATCGACACCACGAACATCCTGTTCATCTGTGCGGGCTCGTTTGCGGGGATCGAGCCCATCGTGGAAGCTCGGATCAACAAGGGGTCTCGTCTCGGCTTCGGAGCCTCGGCCCGTGAGAAGATCGACCAGACCAAGACCTACCTTTCCACCACCGAAGAGGATCTCTTGGAGTTCGGGATCATCCCCGAAATGATGGGTCGGTTGGCGGTTCTCACGACCACGGTGGAGTTGACCGAGGATGACATGGTCCGGGTTCTCACGGACCCTCGCAACTCTATCGTCAAGCAATTCAAGGCCTTGTTCCAAATGGATGGGGTGAACCTGGACTTTGAGCCTGAAGCCTTGCGGGCTATCGCCAAAGAAGCCAAGACCCGCCCGACTGGGGCTCGTGCTCTTCGATCCATCGTGGAGTCTACACTTCGCCAGCTCTCCTACGACCTCCCTGGGGACACGAGGATTGAGCGGGTACTCATCACGGAGCAAACCCTCAAGACGGGTCAGGCGGTCCACACTCTTCGGGATGAGAATTCGGAGCAAGAAGTCAAACAGGCCTGACAGGGATCTTTTGATAGGCGCTGCCACAGCAGAGACGCCTATCCATGCAGCCTGACGACATCCGAATCGTACGCCATGTTGTAGCTCGATTTCGCAACCGAATCGAGTACAGGGTAGCCTCCAGGTTCTTCGAGGAACGCTACGCTCGTCTTCTCATCGCCATGTCGATGCAGGAAGCCAAGACCATTCTTGGCTTCCCTCCAACTGCTTCCCCCAGCTCTGAGGAAGTCACGAAGGCTTACCGAACCAAGGCGTTCGAGAACCATCCTGATCGCGGGGGTGACCCCAAGAAGATGGTCGACATCAACGTGGCCAAGGATGTCTTGGAGGGCAAGGGGCGAGCGACCCCCGAGCCGGCTCCCAAGCGAGAGAAGCCGAAGGCGAGAGAGCCGGATGCGGTGGATAAGGGTCAGGACTTCAACAAGGCGTGGGGTGACTCTGGGGCACCTGCCAACGTGGAGTGGAAGTTTATCTCGATCCCTGAGTTCGTTTGGCCGAAGTCATCCTTCTCCTCAACCCACCCTGGGTACAGGGTTTGGGTTCTCTACGGACAGACGGAACAGAAGCACATCTTCGTGGCTCTCCGGGAGCGAGGGGAGGGCTTCTACTGGAAACGTGAAGAAACAGATACGGAGAGCAAGTACATCAAGGTCGAAGAGGATTGGCAGTCGAGCATGGTGGACGTCCCCCTCGCTCAAAACATCGCCAAGATTTCCCCGAAGTACCTGAAGACCGTTGGGACGGCTTGGGCTGACGGGATTTCCCCCAAGCCTCCGAAGAAGTTCCTCGCTTGGCCGGGGGGTAAGCCCACCCAAGCCATCGTCGAGAAGATGCCTCGGTCGGGTGGGGCTGGCCTCAAAGAGATCCTCGTCGGCACGGGACTTCTCAATGATGAAGACCCGTCCGTTGCCGGTCGGAAGAGCGTAATCGAGGTCTTCACCAAGTACAGCAAAGAGCGCCTCACCCGAATGAAGAAGCTGAGGGATGAAGGCAAACTCAAGCACATCAACAACGCCCATCAGTACGACTTCTTCGTCCGAGTGAACGGTAAGACGGAACAGCTCTCGGACGACACCATCACCAAGATGGAGCGGGTGTTCATTCCGTGGGTCTTGAAGTGGGAAATCTCGGAAGGGGCCCCCAAGAACCTCACCCGTATGCGGGGCGGGGGTCGGCTTACGTTTGACGCAGCGACGGCCATTCGAGAGCTTGCCAACTGCCTGACTGGGGAACCCTCCTGGGTCCACATCGCCATGGAGAAGGCGGCTGAGGAGTGGGAGGAGCCGAAGACAGCAGCCCTCATGGATCTTCGGGATCGCTACACCCTCAGGGAAGCCGCCAAGATCGCCGAGATGAGCCCCTACGACTTCTTCCAGGCGTTGCATGGGGTGAACCCATGAGCGATGTTCTTGCGTTACGGGTAGCGGCTCGGTTCGCCAAGTCCAAGTCCTCCCCGGAGGCGCTAGTTCGCCGTGTTGTCACTCGGTTCGCCGCCGAGTCGGATCCTGTAACCAAGTTCCTCCAAGACAACGTCAAGTCGATCAGCGACCTCTCCCACGGGATGAGCGCTGAGGCCAAGAAGGGTGGTGCGGGTCAGTTCGGGATGAAGGACGTCCGAGAAGCTCTCGATGATTGGTTCCACGGGGCTCCCGAACCCAAGACCGACAAGGGTAAGGCGGCTCGCAAGTACCTGGAGTCCGACAAGGGCAAGAAGGACCTCAAGAAGCTCACCGACGGGGTGACCAAGGCCTTGAAGGACTCAGGTAAGAAGCCTGGTTACAAGGACGTTGGTGAGGCCATCCTCAAGTTTCTGACCTGACCATGATGCAGTGGCACATCTACACTCTAGCGGACCCTCGTGATGCGGGGATCATCCGCTATGTAGGGGTGACCAACGATGCCGGCTAAGGTCGATGAGCTGTTCAAGGATATCAAGAAGTCCAACCCGTCGTACAGTGACGAGCAGGCATGGGCAACCGCCTGGTCCGTGTTTTGTAAGCACGTCAGCCCAGGCTCGGACTCCTGCCACAAGCCAACGAATGAGTACCTCAAAGGGAAGAAGGCGGAGATGGGTCCCATGGTCAACCGCGTCGTTGCCCGATACATGAGCGCTCGGATGCCCATCGAACCGAACATCATCCGAAGCGCCAAGTCGATGTTGGAGGAGATGCAAGAGGCGGAAGCCAAGATGCACCGAGCCGTCCAGTTCTCCCGTCAACTTCGGACGGAGCCTGCGATGGAGTGGATCCTCGACCAACTCGAAGAGCAGCACTCCAACTTCTCAGAGCTGGTAAAGAGCGCTGGCGAGGCTTTGGATTACGTCACTCGGGAGTAGTCCCTTCGTCGTCAACTACCATCCCTTCATCATGAGCTTGAGACATCTCCTCGGCTGTCTTGAGCTTACCCATTGGGACGTAGCTTCGTCGATGAGCCGGACACATGCCCTTCTTTACGATGGCCGCTTCGTGCTCTGGGGTGCCATAGCCGCAGTGTCTTGAGAATCCGTAGCCAGGATATTCCTCAGCGAGTTTGAGCATGTAGCGATCGTGGGTGAACTTTCCCAGGACGCTGGCGGCCATGACCGCAGGGACCTCACCGTCAGCTCTTGGGAAGTTCAGGTGTTGAATCCCATCGGCTCGGAGGGTCACCTCACCGTCCAGGATGACCAGGGCGTCTGGGAATCGCTCCAGTAAGCCCCGCACCACCACACGGTAGCACCTCTTCAGGGCGAGCATGATCCCGTCCCGGTCGATCTCATCCGGTTGGGCCATCTCGACCTGATACGGGATCACGTCTTTCAGGATGTAGAAGAGCCGCTCGTGCTCCGCCTTCCGAATCTTCTTGGAGTCGTTAAGCCCCCTCGGTCGGCTCCAATTGACGGGTACGACGGCGGCACAAACGACGAGCGGCCCCGCATAGGACCCGAAACCCGACTCGTCAGCTCCGAGGATGTGGGTTCGGGTCTTGGCTTCCTCTCTCCAGTTCATTTGGGCTTCCTCAAGTAGAGCATTGCTCGCCTCACCCCTTGTTCAGTCAGAATCCCCAACGCTGCGTTGCACTGCTTGCAGATAACCCCTCGGACGCACTCCCCACACGAGCGTTGACCTGAGCAGCAACTGTGGTCGTGATCAATCACGTCGGCCTTTCTCGTGAGGCAGAGGGGGCACATACCCCGATGTTTCTCTAGTAAATCAGCGAATTGTTGAGGGGTGAGGTTGTATCTTCCGAGGCGGCGGCACTCCCGGCACCAAAGCTATATCTTTTTGTTACCGTGCCTAACGGGTCTCGTTCTATTGAAAGCGGTCTTGATCTCGATCGCCTTCTCGATGTCAATGCCCTTGTTGGCGCACATGAGGAGAAGGCAGTCCACGGACTTGACGAGCTGGAAGGCGATGCCGCCTTCGTCCCGGTGCTTGTGGCTATGCCAAACCTTGGAGAACCAGTAGTTTGACTCCGCCAATGCCTCCTCAAAGTCCAAGGAGGGCCGCCCGGAAGGGAGTTTATCGTACTCCACGTTGAGGTCTAGGCTTCGATGAGCCGCGAAATCAGCGACTCGGATAATCGTATCTGCTAACTCCACGGCGATTCCGCATGGCTTCTGATCGAGGATCTTGACGCTCAAGTTGTTGGCTTGCGCCGTAGCTATCATCCGCTGGATCTCTTCCTCGGTCATGCTGGCCTTGACAGGGTTCGCCAACAGGGTTCCCGGATCCGGCTCATACTTCACCTCGTACCAGATGTCTTTCAGGCCCTTGTTGGCTCGGTAGTCCTCCAGAGCTTCGGCATTTTCCGATTGCATGAGGAGCGTCAAGGCAGCTACTGAACGGGGTGAGCCGTCCCACCAGCCCTTTTCGCAGGCAATGGTGTTCGAGACTTGGGCGAGTTGGTTCAGGTCGATCATGCCCCCGCATACACCGGACCCTCGACCGACCGCAATTTTGATTCAAGTTCAACCTTCAACCCGGTGTAAATCAAAACGTGGCCCAGATCCGAAGCGGTAAAGAAGAAGGCTTCCCTTACTCCCTCTCCCGGTGGACGGATTTGCCTCATGCCAAATGGCCTTGGTTTTTGTCGCAGTTGGAGCGGGGCTACATGATTGGATTCGACCCTACAACGGCCATTCCAGGCCGATGGTCGCTGCGTCCCGATGACGTGCTTGGGCTCGTCTTTTGGACGAAGGACCCCACCAATCTCATCTTCGACAAGGATCGGCTTCAGAATCGACCCACCAAGATCCACATCACCGTTACCGGCTGGGAAGAGGTCGAAAAGGGCGCCCCAAGCCTTCGGGATGGGGCCAACTCGCTGTTGATGGCTGCCAGCGTCTTCGGGCCGGAGAACATCACCTGGCGGTTTTCTCCTGTCCCTATCGTCCCTGATGTTGTCCAGCGGTTCGACACCATCTCGGCGATGGCGGCTCACGCCGGCCTCAAGAGGGTCTACCTTTCCTTCCTACAGGAAAACGACCTCCTACCTGAGACGAGAAGCGAGCAGGAACGCCTCAACGTCTTGGCTCAGGTGGCTGAGGTGGGTCAAAATCGTGGGGTTCAGGTGCTTCTCTGTAATGAAGATCGGCTTCTTGCCAAGCATCCTGGGTACCATCCCAACCTTGGCTCCGGCGTTTGCGCACCCCCGGAGGACTTTGCGTTGGCTGGCCGGGCGCTCCCCCCTTCCGAGGGATGTGGGTGCGTTTTGATGGTTGACCCCTTCACGATCAACGAGTCGTGCTCACTAGGCTGCAAATATTGCTATGCTGCGGACAAGACATTGACGGACAAGAAGCGCAACACGACCCGTCGTCTCCCCCTGGTAAGGTAAAGCGTGAAGTTTCAGCCCGCACTGGTACCCGAAGACCTCGGGATCGATCTGGAGGAGGACTCACCTGACCTCACCGACGAAGAGGTTGCGGAGGCCATCGAGACCTCTTCGATGGACGAGTTCGTTCGGTCGGCTGCGGAGTTTGTGAAGAGTGTCGAAGGCGGAGAGCCTCACTACGACCGCCGCTGCAAGGCTGGAATCTTTTACTGCCGTGTCCTGGTAGGAAGCCATCGACGCATCTTTCGTGTCGAGTGGTTGAGGAGGGGCTCATGAGCGATGATCCGAACGGCTGCGACCCCTGCATTACGGGAGAGGGTCCGCCTCCAACACTGGCCGACGGAGACAAGACCAACAACGTCTGGATGGAAGGCAACGTCTGCCTGCTCGACACGATGAGCAAGGCGCAGATCGTCTACACGATCGAGCACAACCCGAAGGCCCGTGACGACCTCGCCCGCATCACTACGTGCGAAGAGATCCTCGAACTCCTTAAGCTCGTGCCGCTTCTGAGCACGGTGCAAGAGGATGACGCTCAGCAGAAGGCGCTCAACCAGTCCGACTGTCTTCCGTTCTATACGGTCTACAGGGGCAACACGAACAACATGTAGAGGTCACCGTGTCGAGTAGCTCAGCGAGAAAAGAACGACGACTAGAGAAGAAAAGCGGTAACGGAACCGTTGCTGTGGGCCATCGAGCTGGGCTCTCGATGGCTGGCGCCATGGGTCCTTTTGTCGACCTCAAGAGGCAGATCGAGACCTTCACGGAGGCAGCCGAGCAGGTTCAGGAAGCCGCTCGTCAGTTCCAAGGGGTCGAGCAAGTCGTCCACAAGATCGATGAAGCTCGGATGGTGGCGGCTAGGGCCTTGGAGGAGTTTGCCGGGTTCGAGTACGAACTGACGAAGCAGCGGTTCGTCTCGTTACGAGTCCACTATCACGTACTCTTCGGTGACTACGACACGTCCAGCTCGATGACTCGTGAAGAGCGCATGCAAGAGCTGTTGAGTCTCGAAGACTCCTTCCGTGCTGAGTACGATGCCATCCAAGCTCTAGTCCTCCTTGTGACGAGACCATGAACCATGGCCACCCGAAAACACGTTCCGACCCCAACCCGCAACATTCCAGCGGGACCAACCCAATGGAACACTCTACTGTCGAAGGTCATCCAGAGGGCAGTGCAGCTCCGAGATCCGAGGCTACCGGGGCTCCGCAAGGCGATGGGCGACGGGAAAGCGGAAAAGGCCCTTCGCCAACTAGGGATCCTGTCGGACGTGGATCTCGACAGGGAATTCCCGGTCAACGGCTGATCGACCCTACGGAGACCCTTCACCAGGCCTTCTTGGACGGAGACCCAGAGGCGGCCTACAAGGCCGCTCAGGACTTGTCCGAGGCCTACCGAGAGGTGATGAGCGAGGCTTCCAAGCTTCGGTTCAAGGTGAACTTTGGGTCCAATGTGTGTGAAAATTGCGACGGGTTACGGGCAGGCCCAGGGGTAATTGCGACCTGCTTCCAGGTGAAACGTTGTGATTACGCGAACATCAAAGAGGGTCAAGAGAGCCCTACTCACCAGAAACTCATTCGGGGTCTGGTCCGAGATCCGTAAAGTTTGACCGCCCTGATACCCCTTGCATTCCCACTTGGGGCGGCCTTATATTCTCCGAGCTGGACAATTGAAACTTGTGTTGAAACGGATTTGGTTCCGGTGTACAACACTAAAGTCCTCCAAATTGGATGAATAAGGAAAGGAACGGATAAGATGCCCAGGGCCAAGTCATTCGCAAACATGAGTACCAGCGAGGTGTCGGAAGCCCTCGATGAGCTGCAATCGTCGGTCCTCCGACACGATCGCATTCTTCAGGCAAAGCCCGTGGCGGCCAAGCCAGCCGCTCGGAAGGTTCAGGCAGCGGCAGCCCCGAAGAAGAAGCCGGGTCCGAAGAAGGGCTGGAAGACCAAGGGTCAGACGAAGAAGGCAGCGGCGGCTCAGAAGCCGAAGAAGGTCCAAGCGAAGCCGGGACCGAAGGGGGCGGCGCCCACCAAGAAATCAGGGAAGCCTCGTCTCATCGATGCGATCCAGGCGGTCATCGCATCAGGTACGATGAACGCGATCGACGTTCACGGAGAGCTGAAGAAGCGTCATTGGCTCCCGTCGTCGGATGACCCGCTTGGGTACATCCGTTACACGCTCAGTGCGAACAAGGACATCTTCCTCCGCATCGAGGGTCAGCGGGGCTACTACCACCTCGGCAAGGGCAAGGCAGCGAAGGCGAACGGCGTCGCCAAGCCGAAGGCTCCCGCAGCAGCCAAGAGCACCCCGGCCGTGGCAGCGGCGGTCCCTCCGGCACCGGAGAGCAGCAAGACTGTCGTTGCAGCCCCCCCGGCAGCTCCGAAGGTCGTTGCAGC